>Ga0182736_1000217_pt1 | contig 110774 bp, 103 predicted proteins | sample eDN5th30CKraftBY_FD_128882 | JGI IMG/M metagenome (GOLD analysis project Ga0182736, IMG submission 128882) | Enriched backyard soil microbial communities from Emeryville, California, USA - eDNA 5th pass 30_C Kraft BY (version 2) (version 2) | ecosystem: Environmental > Terrestrial > Soil >... | reverse complement strand
CTGGCCGTGGTCGGCCGGGTCGAGAATCTGCTGGATGCGACCGTGCTCACCCGCAAGGTCGGCAACAGCATCGATCTCGGCACGCCGCAAACCTTCTGGATCGGCGTGCAAATCGGCGGGTAACAGCCGGGGAGCAACTGGCGATCGAGCACATTGCCGGCGATGACCATCCGCTCGCCGTGATCTCTGGGAAGCCGGCTATGACGACCATCGGAAATCATCGGAGCGGGCGAGGTTGGCAGCAACATCGCCCGCTCCGCAATCGCTAACGGCTATCATGTCGTGATTGCCAATTTGCGGCGCCGAGACGTTGGCACGCCGTATCACGTTGGCCTCTCGCATCGGCAAGACCGACATCGGGCCAGAGGCCGAGATGCAGGGTTTTCTGCTTGCCGAGATAGCGAAAGCTCAGCTTCCAGAGCTTCGAGCCGTTAGGTTGGATCGTGAGAAACAGGCCGCGGCCGTCGGACAGGTTAAACGCCTTCTCGGCGGGCTTGGTGGAGGTGATCTTGATGTGAGTCAGCATCATAAGGTTCCCAGCAAAGCCGCGTCGATCCGCCACCAACAATAACACCAACAAATGTTGGTCTCTTGCTGAATTGCGGTGGATCAGCCCGGACGGTTGTCGGGCGATTTTCTGTCGAAAAATGCTGTAAAACCAGCCTCTTGCTGGACTCCCCGGACGCTGCCGGGGAGAACAAATGGTGCCCAGAAGAGGAAACCGAGCGGGCGCCTAGACGAATGGTTTCAAAGCGGAATTTTCAAACGAAAACCGCTGACAGCCACAATAGCAGCCACAGCCGTTCCGGAAAAGCCCGGACCGCACAGGAACAACTGCCCGGCGGCGTACAGCGGTCAATAATAATGCGGTGGCCGGAAGCCGTGATCGTCGTCCTCACCGAAAAGTTTGCTTGCCTCCAGTCGCTGTTCCAGACCCGCAGCTGACAGTGCCGCCTCGCGTCTTGCAAGTCTCGCTTCGGCGAATGCGAGGGAGCTCGCGACGCGGCCGGTAGCGTCGGAAGCGCGCTCGGTGCGCAGTGCCGCTATCAGCCGGCGAAGCCGGTCGAGTGCCCCGACCTCGTCGAGCAGGTCGTCGAGCGCCTCGGTGCGACGTTCCTCAATGTGCTTCTCCCGAAGGGCGAGTTCGCGGCGCCGGCGATCTTCCTCGCGCCGCTGCGCTTCGTCCTCACGTCGGAGGCGATCCTCCTTCAACGCAGCAGCGAGCACGATGATGCCGACGATGATATCCACGGCCATGTTCTCCAGCCGCTGGATCTTGGCATCGCGATACGAGCGCCGGGGGCTGCTCCCCATCAGGTAAAAGTGCTCCAGCTCGAACGACAGCTGGCCCGTCGGGTGATAGTCCCATTCAGCAAAGCGCGGCGGAAAGATACTGAAGCTCTCGTCGTCCCAGGACGAGCGCTTGTTCCAGTATTTTTGTTGTTTTTTGCGCCAGGTAGCTTCCTCAACCTGCTCCTTCTCCGTCAGCATATGCTTTTCGCGCCTCGTCATTTCGGTAACGGAGAAGCCGATCGTCTCGCCGTCGCATTCGAAAGCTGCCGCTTTTTCGGTCTTGACGATCTTGACGCCCATGGACGAGCCGGCAGTCGCGATCCTGTTCAGCACCATTTCGAGACGGTCGACTGACTCGGGTGCCACGATCGCCTTGATCAGACCCGCTTGCTCCACTGCGGCCAGGCCGGTCACCTCGGAAGGTTTGGTCTTGCGGAGCCTGGTAATGGTCCGCTCTACGATAGGGGCAGGCCTGAGTTCGCCACCTGCTTCAATGGTCGAGGCCATGACGCGCGCGTTCTCGCGCGCGGTCGCGATCAGTTCCGGCTCGGGCCGCAGTTCCCCGCTCGCGATGGTGATCCGGTCGGCGTCACCGGCCTTCATCTTCGGCAGGGGCGTCTGTTTCACTGGTTTGCCCGCCGCCTTCTTTGCCCACCAGCCCAGCGGCGGATTGGGGATGTCATGCTTCTTGCAGACCTTGTGGAGGGCGACGTCGGACAGCGCGAACTCTTTGGCGATGTGCGTCATCGGCTTCGACCAGACAAGGTCGTAGAATTCCTGCCGGGTGAAGGTTCGGGACATTGGTGAGCTCTACTCCGTCGTCATTCAACGGCTTATCTACGTCATACCGCAATTGTGAATGATATTCGCAGAACCATTTCTTGTGATGGATATTGGCGTGTGTGAATGCTTTCCGCCGAGAGCATTTGATCGATAGAACGGGTCTCTGTCGATCAAATGCCATGAAGTCCCTGTTAAAACTATAGGTTCAGGCGCTCTCGATGGTCGTAATGATTGTCGATGAGAAGAGCAGATGGGCCTTTCACTCGCCCATGAGGCATCGAACCTTTTGACCGTTTCTTTTGCGGTCGCAATGACGACGTTGGACGGAAGACTTGCCCGTGCGGCCATCACCTCCAACGTGTCATAGGTGAAGGATGACCATGCGCGCGACTGATGGAAGTTCAGCGCGGCATCATTATGGGGAAGACAGGCGAGCGTCGATAACAGATCATAGGCTGGTGCGAGGGCGGGCCATACCCTGAAGCACCTGAGCGGTGTGTCATCTGAGACCAAGGGGATCAAACTACCTTCCGGGAAATGGACGATGGGGACTGCCGACAAAATCAATTACCCACCTCTCCAGGATCTCGTTCGCGAAATCGCCCGGGCTGCTGAGGCCGCTCCCATCGATTTCGATATCTATGCGTGGAATGCCGAGCACGGGCATGTCACGCAGACCTTTATCCAGAACTGGGCCAGGAGCGCCGACGGTACGCGGCCACCCCGGGAGCGGTCGGTTGAACCTCGTCCCGAAAAGCCAATCAGGCATTTCGTCCCGAAAAGCCAATCAGGCATCAGGGATTGGCGATGGTTTGGCCGTAAGCGTCGCTCGGAACGCACTTGAGCGCCAACTGGCGCACGTTGAGTGATGGGAAGGGCGCGTCACGATGATAAAGCACTGGTCAAACTATCTGGACTGCGGTTCGGGAGCAAAACCCGGAAAGGAAACTTCAAGCAGGGTGATAAAAATTCTGATACTCCCGAGTGCTGAGAGTCCCGGCCGTCAATTAACCTATACGACTTACATCCGGCGTTTATCAAACATACTTTTGCGTTGGCCAACTGCGTGTTCTCGAAATATTTCTTCGGCCCTCGCGCCGTCTCGGCTGACAATTGCGTCAAAAATGGCATGATGCTGCCCATGAGCGTTGAAAAGAAGATCGAACGCTTGTTCAGGGCTATATTTGTCGAATACGATTTGACCGGGATGAACGAACGCGAAGCGATTGGTCCGATCCAGAAACGATGAGAGAATCGCGCTTTCTGCGCCTTCAACGATGAGGTTGTGAAACTGGGCGTTCATAGCGCCATAAGGACCATATTGGCTGGTTTCGACGCGTCGTCCCGTCAGCAACTTATCGCCCGCTATCAAGCAGTCTTTAAGTCGTTTAAGAAGTGCTTCAGAGGCACCTCGGCGGGCTAATAGTCGTGCCGCATAGCCTTCCAGGAGAGCTCGCAGTTCGAGCGCTTCCATACTTTCCTGGTTGCTGAAATCTGACACTGCATAACCCCGTCGACCGACGGGGCTAAGCAAGCCTTCGGAAGCGAGGACGGGAAGTACATTTCGAACGGGAGTTCGAGAAACGCCTAACCGCTCGGCGATACCGGCTTCTGTAACACGTTCGCCGGGCAAAAGCTGACCCTCGAGGATCATCTCCCGAAGCCGATCAATCAAGGGCTGTTCCGCCATCTCTGGAATTGACACCTTATCCAATATAAGCTCGATGCTGAACGACTGTTGTATCCAATATACTCGTCCGACCGCCGAGTTTCATCCAATCTCTTATAGCGCATATAAGGAAGGTCATAGTCTCTCGAGGTAGTAAAAAGTGGTTTCCTTACTGTTCGAATGGACAAGTCCTGTTCCCCGTCGCTATCCGAAGCACGACCTTGATAGGGATCCAATCTGGCTTGCTGAAGCGAGTCGATTAGACCGTTCCCAGAGCCACTAAAGAGGAGTGCGACGTGGCTTCCAGCGTCATCATTGCCGACACGCCCCATTCTGCCAACTTGATCGATGGACGAGGTATCGCTAAAAAAATGCGAGCCGAGCAGAAAATGCGGGTCGACGCACTGCGGCTTAAAACTGGTATCGCGCCTGGCCTTGCCGTTGTGCTCGTCGGCGATAACCCCGCCTCCTGCTTATATGTATCGAACAAAATCAAAGCCTGCGCAGCTGTCGGGATCCTGTCGTTCAACCATCGTTTCCCAGGGGTGGTTACCAGTGACGAATTGCTTGCCTTTATCGGCGCACTCAATAGCGATTCTTCTATTCACGGTATCCTCGTGCAACTTCCTCTTCCGCCGCATATTGACTTGGCCAAGGTGTTGGAGACGATCGCGCCCGAGAAGGATGTTGATGGTTTCCATCTCTATAATGTGGGTGCTCTGGTTGTCGGACGGCAAATCTTCCCCCCTTGCACGCCGTATGGGGTCATGAAGCTGCTCGAACATGAAAATATTCCGATCGAGGGGCGTAATGTGGTCGTCGTTGGTGCCTCAAACATCGTCGGAAAACCGATGGCGCTCATGTTGATGGCCCGCGAAGCGACGGTCGCCATTTGCCACGCAAAGACCCGTGATCTTGCCCAGTTCACGATTCTTGCGGATATTCTGGTAGTCGCGGCCGGCGTGCCAAAGCTTATACTGCCTCAGATGGTCAAGACTGGCGCGGTGGTCATTGACGTTGGCATTAATCGTTTGCCCGATGGCAGGGTGGTAGGGGATGTCGACTTCGACGGCGTATCCAGGAAAGCGAGCTATATCACACCAGTTCCGGGCGGCGTCGGCCCCATGACGATCGCGATGCTGCTGGAAAACACAATTTTATCGGCTGAGCGCGAGACGCGAATAAGATAGCATCATGAGGGGCAGTTGTAAGGTCGACTGCCCTAGGGTCAGGACCCATTGATCTGAGGCGAGCGATGTGATTCAGGCTCCGGCAAGGAGACTGAAGGTGAGTGACCTGTACTGGCTGACGGATGAGCAAATGGCGCGGCTTCAGCCGTATTTTCCCAAGAGCCACGGGAGGCCACGGGTCGATGATCGGCGGGTGCTGAGCGGGATCATTTTCGTCAATCGCAACGGCTTACGCTGGCGGGATGCACCGAAGGACTATGGTCCGCACAAGACGCTCTACAATCGGTGGAAGCGGTGGGGCGAGATGGGTGTCTTCCTGCGCATGATGGAAGGGCTGGCCGCCGAGGGCGCCGAGCCGAAGATGGTCATGATCGACGCAACCTGCTTGAAGGCGCACCGCACGGCATCGAGCCTGCGGGTTAAAAAGGGGGGCTCGGGCGGCTGATCGGCCGCACCAAAGGGGGCATGAACACGAAGCTTCACGCCGTCACCGATGCAAACGGTCGCCCGCTCAGCTTCTTCCTGACCGCTGGCCAGATCAGCGATTATACTGGCGCTGCCGCGCTGATCGACGACCTTCCCAGGGCGCAATGGCTGCTCGCCGACCGGGCTACGACGCTGACTGGTTCAGGGATGCCCTCCAGGAAAAGGGTATCAAGCCGTGCATTCCGGGGCGCAAATCCCGCACCAAACCCATCAAATACGATAAGCGCCGGTACAAGCGCCGCAACCGGATCGAGATCATGTTCGGTCGCCTGAAGGACTGGCGCCGCGTCGCAACCCGCTACGATCGCTGCCCGACGGTCTTCTTTTCCGCCGTCGCTCTCGCCGCCACCGTACTCTTCTGGCTCTGATCAACGAGTCCTGACCCTAGGTGTCTCATGTACTTTGCGATTGATTCTCATAATGCCCAGTGTCTCATTGATGGTCCAGATAGGCACAATTACGCGTTGCTGCTATTTTCCATTACAATACCGATCCGATAGCTCGATCGCCGCAACACCGGCAATCACAAGCACGGAATCGTGGTTTGGCAAGTGGAGCACCGGCTGCGAGTATGGTGCATATGGTCGACAATCCATCCGGCGCTAAGCCGCATAGAGGGCCGTTTCGAACAGAGTGGTCAAACGGCTTCGCAGGGACGCGCCTCGCATGCTGGGAATTGAGTTGGCGCACATCACATTGTGGACGATGCCGCTACCCATCAGCACCGTCAATGCGAGTATGGCACGGATTCGGGCATCTGGTGTGCCGAGCCGAGAGGCGATCGGCGACAGGATGATTTCATCGATTGCTTCATAGACAATTGCGGATGCCTTTGGTGACGTCGCGGAACGCAAGACGATCAGAAGTCGATCGAGATGTACGTCAGCAGACTCAGGTTGGCTGTCGGTGTCCAGGATCAACGAGACTAAACGGGCGACGAGATCATCTGCCGCAACTCCGTCGAACAAAGTGCCGCTATTGTCGTCTTTTAAAACTTCGCGGAACAGGTCTTCCTTTCCGCCGAAGTACCTCGATATCAGAGCCGGGTCGACGCCCGCATCCCGGGTGATCTCGCGTAAGCCGACGTTATCATAGCTTTCGAGTGCGAATTGGCGACGCGCAGCAACGAGTATCGCTCGACGGGTGACGGCAGCATTGCGTGTTCGAACACCTGCGGGAGCGGCAGACATAATCGTCGCGTCGCCGTCTTTCTTCATAAACCTTCTCTCCTTGGAGAGGCCTGGATGTGGGCGCTGCCTGGCCGAAGGAGAGGAATTGGCCATGCAGCGCTTATGGGCGCGGCAGGAGTTTATCTGCGCGCCTATTAAAAGGCTTTTCGCAATGTGAGAGACCATTCGCGGGGCCGGCTGGGCGAGACGACTAGGGAACCGAGATCTTGCACATAGGTATTGAAAATGAAGCTGTTGTAATATTTTTCAAAGATGTTGGTGACGCCAAGCGCAAGGCTCAGATCATCGCGATATGCCCAGGTCAGGCGCCCGTCCACGACAGTGTAGCTCGGCTCTGTAGAGAGGGATGAGCCTGTGCTGTCATATTTGACGCTGCTCTGATAGGCGAGATCAAATCTTGGTATGAGTGTGCCGAGATCACCCATCGTAACCTCATATTCGATGCCCGCGTTGACGCGATATTCCGGCGCGAACGCAAGGCGCGTGCCCGGTTGGGGCAGGGCGGATGGGGGGACTGCGAGGCCATTGTCTGGCGCACGAGCGCTCTTGATCTTTGCATCAAGATAGTTGGCGGCAAGGTTGAAACGCAGACCGCCCAGCCGAAGGCTACTCTCGAGTTCGATGCCTCTGATTCGCGCGTCACCGACATTGAGAGGCGCGGAGAAAGGTGTGCCGGACGTATCGACGCCAGCAACCACCTGCTGGATATCCGAATAATCGCTCTGGAAGGCTGTCAGGTTCAGTGTGAGCCGTCGATCGAACAGGCGCGACTTGATGCCGACTTCATAGGCATCAAGAAACTCCGGGCTGACCGAAAATACCTGTGCAGCCGTAAACGGGCGATTGTTGAAACCGCCGCCGCGGAAGCCAGTCGAATATTGGGCATAGACCATCACGTCATCTGCGATCTTGTAATCGATCGAAATTTTTGGATCCCAGTTGGAATAGGCGAGCGTCGGCGCGGTATAGTCGAGAACCGGTCCCGGAATCGTCGCACCCGTTCCACCCGGGAGATAGAAATCAAGCGGATGGAAGAGGTGGAAACCCTTTGTTTCCTTTGTGTAACGGATGCCGCCGATGATGTTCAGGCGGTCCGTCAGATGCACCGTCAGGTGCGCGAATGCCGAGAAATCCTCAACCGCAAACCTGTCGTTGCTCGGTGCATAGAGACCGGCCACCAGAAGATCGCTGATGGAAGTGTAGGTTGCATTGCCCTTGAAATAATAACCGCCGATCACCCATTCGACTTTCTTGTCGAGGGCGTCGCCCAGGAGCTGCAATTCCTGGCTGAGTTGATCATAGCGGACCTCGTTCCACTGCGTGACCAAGGGGAGCGGCGAGAGGTCGCTATCGTAAACAAAGCGCGACAGCATATCGCGATAACCTGTGATCGAGCGGAACTTCAGATTGTCGGTCAGATCGAAATCGGCGTTGAACGAAAAACCACTCTGACGAACCCGGCCTTTGGGCTCCAAGGACAGGCCAGTAATCGGATTCCGATAGGTCGCATAATTTGTATACGGATCATTCGTAACGAAGCGATCATCGTACGAAATGCCGTATTTGGGCAGAAACTGATAGGTGTTGATGGGAAAGACTCCCGCCTCGGGGATGCCGGGACCATTCAGCACGGCATCGGGACCGGTGGCGATGAGACGAAGAGCGCCCGGGTCGGAGCGATCATCCGTATGATCGAAGCTGATATTGAATTCCATGCCATCGACCGGAACAGCCCGGACCGCGACGCGAAACGCGTCGATATTCTCCCCGCCATCGTGGCCGATTACACAATCCGCACCGGCCGGGGCTATGCGGGGAAGGCTTCCTGCCTGCGCGGGATTGGCGCAGGCAAAGTCGAGCCGGGTTACATAACCGCGCCGCTCACGATGAATGCCCGACAGCCGCACCGCGAGATTGTCCCCGGCAAGCGGAATATTGAGACTGCCGCGGATGTCGACGCGATCGAAACTACCGGTTGTTCCTTCAAGATAGCCGCCCAGAGTTTCGTTTGGTTTCTTGGAGATCAGCCGGATGGCGCCGCCTATCGTATTCTTGCCGAACAGGGTTCCCTGTGGTCCGCGAAGAATTTCGACGCGCTCCAGATCCATGAGGTCGAATGTCGATCCGGCTAGGGAAGCATAGTAAATGTCGTCCACATAATAGCCCACGGACGGATCGAACGCCGGGTTGAAGTCGTTGGCACCGACTCCTCTTATATAGGACACCATCGTCTTCCCGAAGGCGGCGGGGCCGGGGGTCAGGGTGACGCTGGGCGCCGTATTGGCGATGGACTGGATGTCGGTCAATCCACGGCGGGCGAGTTCGGCACCGCTGACCGCCGAAATGGCAAGTGGCGTATCCTGCAGGTTGGTGGCGCGAAACTGGGCGGTGACGATGATGTCGGTATTGTCCGCTGGTGCGGTGGTGGTTTCGCCAGATGTAGGCTCGACGCTGGCTAGTGCCTGAGCCAACACCGCTGCGTTCGCCCACAACACGGTGCTGAGTGCCAATGATAGCTTGATCGCCCGAATTCGCATTCTTCCCCTCCCAATGCTTCTTATCTGACCGTGACGAGGGCCTGCGCCTTCGCGTTATCTGCTGGCGCAAGATCGAAAATCCGAACAAGTCGGAGCGCCTCGCCATCTTATTAAGCCTTTCGCCCACGACGCGTCTGTTCCGCGGCGCACGGATTCTTGGTCTCGGCAGGCACTGGGCGGTGTTTGCTCAATTACACGATTGAAGACTTCGATCGATCTGGCACGCCGGGTGGAGAAACAGCGGTGTCAGTTACCCGCCGTCAACGCCAATCTCTTCGAGTAGTCCAACAAATGACCCATATCCTAAAGTCGATCGCAACCACCGAGGAGATCATCGCAGAGGCTCGCAACGGGCGCATGTTCATTCTGGTGGACGATGAAGATCGTGAGAATGAAGGCGATCTCGTCATCCCTGCTCAAATGGCGACGCCGGACGCGATCAACTTCATGGCGACGCATGGAAGAGGGCTTGTTTGCCTAGCCATGACGCGCACGCGTGTCGAGCAACTTGGCCTTTCCATGATGTCGAAACAGAATGGAACACGCCACGAAACTGCGTTCACTGTCTCTATCGAAGCTCGGGAAGGCGTTACCACTGGAATTTCTGCTCGAGACAGAGCTCGTACAGTCGCGGTTGCGATAGATGCGGCCAATGGGCCGGATAAGCTGGTCACGCCGGGGCATGTGTTCCCGCTCGTCGCGCGCGATGGTGGGGTCCTGGTTAGAGCGGGACATACGGAAGCCGCCGTGGATGTCGCGCGACTTGCCGGCTTGTCCCCTGCTGGCGTCATATGTGAAATCATGAACAATAATGGCACTATGGCCCGGCTGCCGGACCTGGTGTCGTTTACTCAGCGGTACGGAATCAAAATCGGTACGATACGAGATCTGATTGCGTATCGACATCGGTTTGACCATCTCGTCGAACGAATCGCCGAAGCAAATTTCAGTTCCGAATATGGCGGCGCATGGCGACTGCTCAGCTTTCGAAACAAGGTGGATGGGACCGAAAGCTATGTGCTGCAAAAGGGCGAGGTCGAGCTTGGTTCGCCGACACTGGTTCGCGTGCATACAGCGTCCGTTTTGCACGACCTTTTAGGTGTTCCCGGGACTCGCAAGGATTACCTGCAACGGGCGATGTGCCACATTGGCGGAGAGGGGAAGGGGCTGATCGTCCTGCTGCCCTTCATGCCCCAAGAAACCTATAGCGGCTCGTTCGACACGGACATGGACCTGCGCAGTTATGGTATAGGCGCTCAAATCCTCTCGGACATGGGTGTCCATGACATGGTCCTTCTGAGCAATTCGCCGCAACGCACGGTCGTCGGCCTGGAGGGCTATGGTCTCAACATAGTCGGCGAGAGGGCCCTGACCCAATAAGCGCACGCTGCGATTACCCTGCCAGACAATATAATTGTGCGCGGGCGATCCTCCCAAAAACCGCGGTCCTGAGCGACAACGAAAGCAACGGCGCTGCGTATCTGAAAGGCGGATTCGGTGTGACGTTTCCAGAATTGTGCAAGCTTAGTGGAGGGTTCTCATGAACGATAATGACCTGTTGGTTCGCGCCGCGGAACTGCCCTGGCAGCAAGCATTCCCCGGCGCGTGGGCCAAGAGTCTGCGGTCCTGTTCGGTGACCGGGCAGTGGACCCAACTCCTCAAGCTCGAGGCTGGCGCTTCGCTGCCGTCACATTTTCACCTTGGCGCTGGCGAATTCTACGTCGTTTCCGGCGAGCTCCACTACGCGAGCGGCATCGCTCGGCCGGGTGACTATGGGTATGAGGCTTTGGGTGCCCATCATGAGAAGACCTTTGCCCCGGTCGAAACCATTCTCTTTTACGTAGGCCATGGTGCGCTGGCGATGCTGGACGCGGAGGGCCGGATCTGCGGCGCCATCGGTTCGGACAACATCAACGGCTTCGTGGCCAGCGCGCCCGCATAAGCCCGATGGTTTGGTTCCGGAACTTCAAGAGCATTGGTGGAGGCGAGAGGATGGCTATCGAAAACAGTCAAAGGCTTTGGATGTACAAGACCATGGTCCAGAGTCGTGCGTTTGAATTGGCAATCAAGGCGGCCTACCTCGAGGGAAAACAACCGGTTTTCAATATGGCCAAAGGGCCGATCCCGGGTGAAATGCACCTGTCCAATGGGCAGGAGCCTTGTGCGGTCGGAGTCTGTGCGCATCTGAAGCCAACAGATGCGGTGACATCGACCCATCGGCCACACCATGTCGCGATTGCCAAAGGCGTTGATTTCAATGCGATGACCGCTGAAATATTTGGCCGCACAACTGGACTTTCGGGCGGACGCGGCGGCCATATGCACCTGTTTGACGCGAAGGTGAATTTTTGTTGTTCGGGCATCATCGCTCAGGGAATGGGGCCAGCTGTCGGGGCGGCCATGGCATCGAAGTTACGCGGTCGTAACGATGTTGCCGTCGCGTTCATCGGCGAAGGCGCAGCGAACCAGGGTGCGTTTCATGAGGCGCTGAATTTGGCCGCAATCTGGAAGGCGCCAGTGGTTTTTGTCATTGAAGACAACGCCTGGGGCATCTCGGTCGCAAAGAATTCTTGCACGGCCATTGCACATAATAGCGACCGTGCGGTGGCATATGGCATTCCCGGTATCCGTATCCCCGACAATGATCCCGATGCGATCTATGATGCGGCCGGTGAGGCGATCGAGCGGGCGCGCGGCGGTCTCGGGCCGACACTGATTGAAATTGATACTGTCCGTTTGGAAGGGCATTTCATGGGAGACGCTGAAGGCTACCGATCCGATGACGAGCGTGGCGGGCTCGCTGCGCGTGACCCAATCCCGCGCTATCGTCGCCGGCTCGAGAGCGAGGGGGTCGCCTCGGAAACACTCGACCAACTGGAAGCGGAAGCAAAGAAACTCGTCGACGACGCGATCGCCTTTGCACGCCAATCCCCTGAACCAGCCTCGCACGAGGCGTTCGACCATGTCTTCGCTTGAGGATTGATCATGAAAAAACGGAAAATCACGATCGCCAAGGCCATGTCGGAAGCGATTGCTCTTGAGATGCGAAGCGACCCCAATGTGCTGGTCATGGGCGAAGACATTGCGAAGTTGGGTGGCGTGTTCGGCAACACGCGTGGTTTGCTCGAAGAGTTCGGCAGTGAGCGCGTGCGCGATACGCCGATCTCGGAGACCGGTTTCATCGGGGCGGCGGTGGGCATGGCTGCGGCTGGCATGAAACCGGTCGTCGAACTCATGTTCGTGGATTTCTTCGGTGTCTGTATGGATGCGATCTACAATCTCGCGGCCAAGCAAAACTACTTTTCGGGGGGCAAGGTCACATGCCCGATGGTGCTGATGACGTCGGTCGGTGGTGGCTATGGCGACGGCGGTCAGCACTCCCAGACGCTGTTTGCGACCTTTGGCCACTTACCTGGCCTCAAAGTCGTCATTCCATCCAATGCCTATGATGCAAAGGGGATGATGATCGCTGCGATTCGTGATCCCAATCCGGTTGTCTTCATGTTCCACAAGGCGTTGCAAGGCATGGGATGGCTCGGCACCGTCCAGCGCTCCGTCACGGATGCGCCCGAGGGGGTTTATGAGGTCGCGTTATCGAAAGCCAATGTGGTGCGAGAGGGGCGTGATGTAACCGTCGTGGGCATCGGTGCGACCGTGCATATGGCTCTGGATGCGGCGGAACAACTCGCCAGGGAAGGGGTCGACGTCGAGGTGATCGACCTGCGATCCATCGCGCCACTTGATCGCGAGACGATCATTCAGTCGGTGCGGAAGACCGGAGCGCTTGTCTCCGTGGACGATGACTATCTGTCCTACGGGATCGGTGCGGAGATCATCGCCAGTGTGTCGGAGACCGTAGATCTTCGCACGCGCCCGAGACGCATCTCTTATCCAGACATTCCGGTGCCCTTTGCACCGAGCATGGAGCACCATGTGCTTCCCAACAAGGACAAGATTATGAGTGCCGTCCGAGACGTGGTGGGAGAGCTTGTATGACCGAGGTTATCGTTCCGCGAGACTTGTGGGAAGAGGATGTGGAGGGGGCTGTGTCCGTCTGGCTGGTGGAGGCGGGCGATGTGGTTTCCCAAGGTGACGTGCTGTGCGAAATCATGGCCGAGAAAGTCACGTTCGAAATTGCAGCGCCAGCGGCTGGCGAAATCACACTCCTCGTTGAACCTGAAGTCCCGATCGCCAGGGGCGATATCATCGCCCGTATCTCCTGAGCGGCTGGAATGAGTGAGCCTGTCGCCTTTCGGGGTATCCGAAAAGTCATTGCGGACCGCATGATGCAGTCGCTCAAGGCGACGGCGCAACTGACCTACCATGCGTCGGCTGATGTCACCTCCATCATGAACGCCTTGCCGTCCTGGAAGGCAAACGAGCGTAAGGCTGGACTGCAAGACTGCGTTCTGCACGCGCTGTCCGGTGCTTTGCAGCGGCATGGCTTGCTCAACGCGACCTGCGATGAAGGCAGCTATACGATCAGCGAACAGGTCCGGATCTCGCTCGCACTATCCTCGCCGGTTGGTCTGGTGACACCCGTTCTGCCCCCCTTGATGGGCCTTTCAATCGAGGAGATTTCCCAAGTCCGGAGAGAGATTGTCGCGCGAGCGATGGAAGGGAGTCTCAAGGTCGGTGATTTTAAGGGTGGAACATTCACCTTGAGTAATCTCGGGCTGACATCGGTCGAATATTTTACACCGATCATCAATGCACCACAGGTCGCTATTCTGGGGATCGGCACGCTCATGCAGGTCGTGTCAGTTGACGAGGCGGGCAGGCCAGTCCTGTGCAGGAAGCTGCCATTGTCCCTGACTGCGGACCATCGGGTTGTGGATGGCGATCCGGCAGGGCAGTTTCTGAGCAATCTTGTCCGGACTTTGCAGAGTAATGGATGGTCAGAAGCGTGAATGAATGGGACTGCGGGGCTCGCAGTGTCCTCGACACGGGGCGTTATGCGATTGACACCTTCACGGCTCCGGGCGGCATCCGCGCTGAAGAAGAGCTTTTCGATCGTTTCTGTCAGAGCGAGGGCGATCGCGTTCTTAGCCTGTGGACACAGTCGCGCTGTCTTGTGACCACGCCGGCCGCCGCCCGGGCAACCGGATTTCAAGCAGCCGCCCGGGCCAGCAATTTGCGGGGCTGGCCCGTCATTCTTCGACGATCCGGTGGGGCGACGGTCTTTCACGCACCCGACGTGCTCTGCGTCACACTCATCGTCGAAGGTTCTACAGACAGGCCGAGCATAGACAGCGCTTATATTCACTTTGCGGCGCTTCTGAAAGACGCTCTAGCTTTGCTCGGTGTCAAGGCGACGACCGGAGAAGCACCGGGCGCCCCATGTGATGGGCGCTTCAACATCCTCGTAAACGCCAGAAAGCTGGCTGGAACAGCGATGCGCACGCGCGCAAGTGGCGCGCGCCTTTGTCTCCTTGCCCATGCTGCATTTCTTATCGGAGAACGATTTGCCGACGGGCTCGCAGCCGTTGAGAAATTTGAGCGCGAGATCGGCCTTTCGTCTACCTATCCGGCCGATCGGAGCGTGAGCCTGACGGACCTAGTTGGCCCGTCAGGCTCAGCACGATTTCCAGCTGCGCTGGAGCGTGCCTTCAGTCTGTCACCAGCAATGGCGTAAGCGAAACCTCTTCCCCTCGCGCGACGGCCTCAAGGGCGTTCAGGACGTCGTCGGACGGGTGAGGGCCGGGGTAGCGAAGGTCTGTGGCGATGGCATATCCCCGATCCTGGGAGGGCACATTCGTCAGCGCATTCTGGAGCGATTGGGCACTCCACGGCATGCCATTGTTGTTCGCGTGAGTATTCGCGCTGTACCCATCGTAGAGATATACTTCATCGGCTTCGGCGCCGAAAATCCGGCCGGTGAACTTGCATAGCGGTGACGCGAGATAGACGACGACCTGCGAGATGTGATCGGGCGCGCGCCGATCGAAGCCGCCGGTCGAAGGTTTCATGATATCCTTGAAGACAACGACCTTCTCGGTAAGCCGCGTGCGGGCCATGGGGGCAAGCGCGTTGACGCGAATCCCCAGTTCGGCAAGTTCCATCGCGCATGACATGGTCAAGGCCGCGACACCTGCCTTGGAGGCACAATAGTCGGGCGATCCGGATGTCGGATGAGTCCCCGCGGGCGAGCTGGTATTGACGATTGCACGACCGGGAGCCGGACCTCTTGCGCGCCAATGAACAGCTGCCCAGTGACAGATCGCGGCCGTTCCGGTGAGATTGACGGCAATCGTCCGCTCCCAGGTCTCCCGTGCGATCGTATCGATCGTGGAGTATGAGAACACGCCCGCATTGTTCACAACAATATCGAGCGCGCCGAACCTTTCGACCGCTGTCTCGACAAGGGATCGTGCGCCATCCCAGTCGCTGATATCATCGTTGTTCGCGAAGGCACGGCCCCCGCGAGCGATGATTTCCTGCGCCACCTTTGCCGCTGGATCGGGATCAGAGCCGAAGCCCTCGCCGGAACCACCCAGATCATTGACCAGGACGGTGGCACCTTCATTTGCCAGTGCAAGAGCATGGGTTCGGCCAAGGCCTCTGCCGGCGCCCGTGACAATGGCGACTTTGCCGTCAAGTATTCCAGCCATGTGATTTTCCTCCGCTCAGCCCGTCAGGCCGGCAACATAATTGCTGTCGAAATACTCATGGATTTCCTTGATCTGTCCCTTCTCGAGATGGAAGAACCAGGCGTAGCGATTGTCGTAAGGTCGCCCATCGACCAGCTTGCCAGTACCCGCGGTTTCGACCGCAACGGCGTTATCGTCTGCGACGAGCAGGTCGATCGACACCCTGGGATCGCCAGGCTCGAAGATGCCGCGAACCGGTCCAAGGAAGTCGTCGATGATGGCGTCGCCGCTGTAGCTTTCGGCGCTTGTCATGCCCTTCACCATCGGTTTCCAGGTGGCCGTCTTGAGGAGAGGTCGAAGGGCCTCGATTTCACCCGTGTTGAGAGTGTCGAAAAATGCCCGCACGGCTGCTTCACTGGCTTTCATTGTTCACCATCTCCTAATGTGGGCATATGCCATCTGGCTTTGCCATCTGGCTTTGCCATCTGGATGATATGAGCACAGGCTGACGATGGGCTCCACTTGATCCCGCCTGGCTACGCTATGGCACCATCGAATGCTGCGCTCTCGACAAGGATTGAATCGCCGGTCAGATATAGTCTGCCCTCGCCCCAATCTGGGTGTGGAGAGGACGCAGACATGTTGACAGAAGGAATGAGCGCCGTTGTGACCGGAGGCGCCTCGGGGCTGGGCGCAGCAGTTGTGGCATTACTGGCGGAGCGAGGGGCGCGGGTCAGTTCGCTCGACAAGGCCGGGAGGGGGCCTGACACTCCGTCCCATGTCCTAGCGCTTATGGTGGACGTCACGTCTTCCGATGAGATTGAGCGTGCTTTCGATGAAATCGCCCTGCGGCATGGCGTGCCCCGGATTATTGTGAACTGCGCCGGCCATGGCGAGTTCGCACCCATCGCCGGGCCTGCGGGACCGATGGACCGATCTCATTTCGATCGCATGATGGCCATAAATCTTGGCGGCACCCTCGATATGCTCCGTATCGGTGCATTCCGGATGCTCCAACTGGAAGTTTCAGGCGATGAGCGCGGTGTTATCATCAACACAAGTTCCATCGCTGCCTGGGACGGGATTGCGGCCGAAGTCGCCTATTCGGCGGCTAAGGCAGCAATTGTGGGCATGACGTTGCCGCTTGCGCGGGATCTCGCACCTCACGGCATCAGGGTGAACACCATTGCGCCTGGCGTTTTCCGCACCAATCTCGTCAAGGATCTCCCGACCGCCATCGAAGCGGATCTGATGGCGCAGACGCCGTTTCCGGTCCGCATGGGGGAAGCGAAAGAGTTTGCGGCTCTCGCGCTTCATCTCATCGAGAATCAGATGATCAATGGCGAAACAATTCGGATCGATGCCGGCTTGCGGATGGGCTTTGCGCATCCCGGATGAACGGCGCTTGTCACTGGCGACCAACTTCCCGTCGCTCGGCGCCAAGTGGGAGGGGGCGCATCCGCCCTATGGTCAACGACAAGAATCGGATGGTCGAGCCATCCAGCGATCATAATGGAGAGGTGAAGGCATGCATGTTGGTCTCAATAGCGGTTTTGCCAATCACGCTGGCATCGACGACCGCCAGTTCATGAAGGAAGAACTGGACCGCATCATCCTGTCCGAAGCGCTGGGTTTTGAGTCCATCTGGCTCACCGAGCATCATTTCAGCGATTATGCCCTGTCTCCCAATCCACTCCAGTGGCTGACATATATTGCGGGCATGACGAAGACGCTCCGTCTGGCTACTGGCGTGGTGGTCGTTCCGTGGCGCGACCCGGTGCGGTTGGCCGAGGAAATTGCCGTGCTTGACCATGTGTCGGACGGGCGAGCGATTATCGGGTTTGGCCGGGGGCTATCGCGGCGGGAATATAATGGCCTGCGTATCGACCAGAACAAGGCGCGCGCCCTGTTCGATGAAATCGTGCCGATGGTCATGGAAGCGCTCGAAACGAGCTATATTGAGGGGGGAGAGATCTTCCAGCAGCCGCGCCGGGAGATTAAGCCCGCCCCGTTCAGATCTCTTCGTGGGCGCGCTTTCTGCGCTGCCGGCACGGAGGCGTCGATGAGGATCGCGGGCCGTCTCGGTCTGGGCCGGCTTTACCTCGGCCAGCCCAATGTCGCCATCACCAAACCTAGCTTCAACCCTCAGACAGCGGGCGACGGTAACAAGCAGGAGACGTCCAATGAGGTGCTGCCCGGGAGCAGCTCGACACCGGAAGATGCGTGGTCGACTGCGTTTGCCGAGCATCATCCCGGCGACACGCCACCGGCACCGTTCGTCGGTAGCTTCGTTTTCGTCGATGAAAGCGCGGATCGCGCCGAGGAAATGGCACGGAAATATTCGGAGATTATGTTCCGCTGGATCGTCAAGAATTACGAGCTGACGAGCGATTACTCCAATGTAAAAGGCTACGAATCCTATAACAATATCCGCCTCAGCGAAGCCGATATCGATGCCGCGGCACAGGCGTCCGTGCACAATGCGATTTACGGCACGCCTCAGGTGGTTCTCGAAAAGCTTGATGAGGTGTGCCGGATCCGCCAGCCGCAGGGGCTGCTTCCGGTGCTCTGGTCTGGCGGGATGACCGACAACGAGGCGAACAGGAACATGCGACTGTTCGCCGAAAAGTGTCTGCGCGAGGTCAAGAGCTGGCCGGGTGCGCTCTCTACCATCGATGGGCCAGTTGCGCTCGAGGCAGTGGCCTGATGGGTGCACAGTTAGCCTCTGCGGTGCCGGCGGCGGAACTCGTCGCGTCGATCCCTTATGTCATGACCGATCTCGATCGGGTGACGATCTCGTTCGAGGATCGGGACTATGCCTTCGCTGTCGCCGCTCATGATATGCGCGTGCGCAACGGACGCCTGGCCAATCCCGCTCCATCTCTGGAGCGGGAGGGGTTCGCCATATTTGATTGGCCCAGCACAGTGGTACACCAGCGCCGCGACGAGCTTATTCGCGAGAATATTCAGCCGCGTGAGGATATGGCGAAGATCAATGCCGACTATCTCGCCGAGCTGATCCCATTGATCGAGGAACTGAGCGGTGCTCGTGAGGTCTTTGCTCAATATAATACGATTACCGTGCGCTTCAGCAGCCGGTCCAAACATCGCAGCTGGATGAGCACAGCTGCGTTCGCCCATCTGGATTTCGAACGATCCGAGGTTGATCGCCTGCTGAACGACACGCTTCACCTGTCTGGCCGCACAGTCGCGTCATTTAGCCGGCAAGTCCTATTTCAGACTTGGCGGGCTATTACTGATCCGCCCCAAGATGCGCCGCTGACCCTGTGCGACGGCCGATCGGTCGCGCCATCCGATATCATACCCATGGATTTCCATGGCCCCAAAGGTACGCGTAACGAGTTGGTGCGCTCGCGTGCCTGCCGTCACAATGCGGCGCATCGCTGGTTCTATTTTCCGGACATGACACCTGATGAAGTGTTGGTGTTCAAAGGATTTGATTCTGCCGTTCCCGAGGCGCGAAATGCCATGCACACTGCCTTTCAGGACAATTCCCGGCCGAACGCCGTGCCGCGAGGCAGCATCGAATGCCGCTTTATCGCCCTTTACGATTGAGGGTGCGGACGAGTCCGTACCCGGACCTATTGTTTCGAACGGAGAAGAAGATGAGCGGATTGAAGAATCTGACCGGTAAAGTCGCGGTGGTGACAGGCGGCGCATCCGGCATCGGCAGGGGCATTGCGACGCAACTTGTGGGGCAGGGCATGAAGGTGGTGATCGCGGATATTGAGGACGGCCCCCTGCAGCAAACCGCTGAAGAAATCGGTGCCACACCGGTGCGGACCGATGTTACGGACGCAGCTAGCGTCGCCCGGCTTGCCGAGCAGGCCTTGGCCAAGTTTGGAGCCGTCCACCTGGTCTGCAACAATGCCGGCGTTGGCTCACTGGCGCGTATCGCCGAGATGACGCTCAAGGACTGGCAGTGGGTGATCAACGTCAATCTCTGGGGCGTCATTCACGGCACGCAGACCTTCCTGCCTATTTTGAAGGCCAACGCGGATGGCGGACATTTCGTCAACACATCCTCGCTTGGCGGGCTGGGGACGATGCCCGGTCTGGGAGGCTATTCCGTCACGAAATTCGGCGTGGTGGCGCTGACCGAGGTTCTTGCGCAGGAACTGGCGGAGGAAGGATCGAAGGTCGGCGCTACCGTCTTGTGTCCGGGAACCGTGCGGACCAATATCGGCACCAGTTCCCGCAATCGTCCGGCCGGGCTGACCGGCGGTTTGACCGATGTTGATCTCGAAAAGTCTGAGTTTGGCGCTCTTACCCGCTGGATGGACCCGTGCGAGGTGGGGGATGTGGTGATCCGGGCGATCAATCGCGGCGATCTCTATGCCTTCACCCATCCGGAAATGGCTGCGTCCATTCTCGAACGGCACGCCAGCATTGCGACGGCCGTGCAAGAAGCCGCCGAACTGGCATGACGAGGTCGGCATCCGGCAGTGCGATCGCACCCGAAACCGGATCAGTGCGACAAACTATACGCCGCGCGATAATCGCGCGGCGACATATTCCACTTCTTGCGGAAGCAGCGGATGAAGTGGCTCAAGTCGTTGAAGCCGACCGAGAAAGCGATATCCGTGATGCTGAGGTCGCGAAAATCGGTCCGTTTGAGCCGGTCGGCCGCCACATCGATCCGGCGCTCGATGATATAAGCGCGCGGCGTGAAGCCAATCTCGCCAAAAGTGCGCTGAACGCTCCGCGTGCTGGTGCGCAACTCCTCGGCGACCAGGTTCACATCGAGGTCGGGATTGTCAAGGTTCCGTTCGATGAAGGCGCAGGCCTGCCGGCGCTGGCTCCCCAGTTTCGTCGGACGTCGATCCGCCTCCGGCACGCATTGCAAGGCCGCCGCGACGATGCCGAGCAGCACATCTTCATAAGCCGACCAGTCCGCGAGGGGCGCTGCGGCGATCGCATTCTTGATCTGGAGCAGCAATGTCCCGGCCAGCGCGATGCCTGGAACATCGCTGTCGAGGCGGATGCCACACGCCGACTCCGGGTCGCTGGTCAGCTTGAGCAAGCGATCGGCGGGGATCTTGATCGCAACGGCGCACATCGCGTCCGCGCTCTCGATGCGCCAGGGGCGACCAGCGTCCAATATGACCATTTCGCCGGGGCTGGTTTCGATCTTTCGACCGAGATAATGGCCGATGGTCGTGCCGCTCTCCTGCACGGCCAGAAGAAACGCCTCTCCGATCGGGGCCGACCAGGCCCCCACGCGGCCCACATCGACAAGGCCGCTCGAGGCGGTCGTCGAATACCAGCTCAAGCCCATGGCGCCGATCTTGATGCGCGAGAGCGTGGCGTTGAAGTCGGACCCGTTGCCCGGCTCCACACGCATATCCGCGAATGTCTCGCTGATAAACTCATTCCATCGCGTGAGTCGCCCCGCCTTGGGCATGTCGTGCGTGCTCAGCGTCTGGAATGCGGCATCCTCTTTCATCGAAATTCCTATGTTCCCGATTTTGGCGCGAGCCTATCAGCCTTGCTCGGCAAATGCACGATACTGCGCTGTGGTGGACCCATGGCGAGTTCGGTGTGCACCGGCCTCCGCTCTAGCAGAGGCAGCCAGTGTTTGAGCCCTCAGGCGCGCGGACTGCCCGGCCGGATCAGCAAAACTTGCCTGCCCAGCATGCTTTCACGACGGCGCGTCAATGTGACAGCCTTGCCGTAAGTGCCGATCCCTTGGCGAAGAAGAGCTTGGCGCTGCGAACAATCACCCAAAACAGCAAAGAGAGAGGAAGAAAATGCGCGTTGAAAACAAGATAGCACTGGTGACCGGTGCATCGGGGGGAATTGGATCGGCAACGGCTCGCCTTCTTGCCGGGGAAGGCGCGAGGGTGGTGGTGACCGACCTTGCGGAAGAGGCCGGCCAAAAGCTGGCCAGCGAAATTGGCGGGACATTTCTGCGGCACGACGTCTCGGCGTTGAGCAGTTGGGAATCTGTCGTGGCCAAGGTCGTCGAGCTTCACGGCCGGATCGATGTTCTGGCGCATTGCGCAGGCATCGAAGGCAGTTATCTGGAGGCCGGCCTCGATACCACTGAAGAAGAATGGAACCGGGTCATCTCGGTCAACCTGACCGGTAGCTTCTTCGGCTGCAAGACGGTCTATCCCTATATGCTGGCCCAAGGGCAGGGATCGGTTGTCCTGGTTTCCTCGATCGTGTCGTGCATGGCGACTTCTTCCGGGGTCGCTTACGGTGCGAGCAAGGCCGGCGTCGCACAATTGACCAAGTCCTTTGCCGCGATCGGGTGGAAGAATGGCAAGCATGTGCGCTGTAATTCCGTGCATCCCGGCGCCATCAAAACCAGGATGACCGACAATATCTTCGCCGAACTGGCGCAAGTTGCGCAGATATCGTCGACCGAGATGGAAACAGCCGTCAAGAGCCTTCTGCCCATGGGAGATCGGGGCGAACCGAACGACATCGCCTATGCTGTCCTATACCTCGCATCCGATGAATCCCGTTACGCCAGCGGCGCCGAGTTCCGTGTCGACGGCGGCTGGTCGGTGGTCGACGCAGGCTGATTCAAACTAAATGCCAGTTGGGATATGCGTAGGGGGCGACTTTACCCCAACAGTCCCAATTGGCACACATTGTGTCCCAAATTCCGGATAATATAATAATTATTACCTGTTTGTATATATAATGGATCCAGTTTAAGCTGTCATTCAAGCGACGAGACGAAATCAGTCGCGGGATGGAGTGGGTGATGAAGGCAGATTTTACCTGGTCCACGCAAGACGTGGATCCGTCACAAATTCAGGCCTATTGGTCCAAGGCGCTTGATGAGATCATGCCCGGTCTCCGCTACAATGCGGTATCCGGCCCATTCGAAGCCCGGCTGCGGAAACGGAGTATCGGCAAGTTCGCGTTGAACTATGTTCAGGCCTCGCCGCAGCGGATCGTCACGCCGGCCACGCCACGCACCTCCACGGCGGGACAGTTCGGCCTCATCTATCTCAAGAAAGGACTGCTCAAGGTGCAGCATTGCGCGCGCACGATTGAAGTCGGTCCGGGCGAGTGCATCATTCTCGATGCGTTGGAAGCGTCAGAGGTCGTGACATGCCGGGAGTCGGAAAGTCTCAATCTCTCCCTTCCGGCGGGTTGGCTCAAGCAATGGTTGGTCCGACCCGAGAGTGAAGTTGCCAAGCCATTCATTCGGTCTTCGCCTTTGGCGCGTCCCTTATTGGAGTTGCTCGATTTGTTGAGCCTGGAGGAAACCCCTCTGCCGAACAGCGATATGCTAATGCTGAACCAGCTTGGCGGCGCATTTGCATTGGCTGTGGGTGACAGCGAGATCGTCGGCACCAATCACGCCGCACGCCTTTTGATCCGGTTGAAGCAGGGCATTTGTGTGCGCTTTTTTGACCCCGGCTATTCGCTTCAGCTGGCTGCGGATGAAGCAGGAATTTCACGACGCTACCTAGTGTCGCTCTTTGCCCAGGCCGGAACGACGTTCAACACAGAACTCATGCGGATCCGTATTGAGCGTAGTGCGGAAATGTTGCGCGATCCCCGGTTTGAAACACTGAGTGTCATGGATATCTCATTGCGTTGCGGGTTCAGCGACGCTAGCCATTTTTCGAAACGTTTCCGGGCACAATATGACGCGTCTCCAGCCGCCTATCGTCAAGCCGAACATGACAAAAGGCGCTCGATATTAGTCGCGGCCGCCTTGCACTAGGTACTGGTCGCCGGATATGATGTGGAGCGACGGACGTGAACAGTAAATCAATCGACGCCGTGATGTGCACGCCGAAGGCCTCGAAGTTCGCCATGCCAAGGGGCCGTCGTCTGACCGCGCCATAATAGAGATCCAAAAGCGTGAAGGCGAGCGGATCGCAATCCACTGTTCGGGCAACCTCGTCACGTTCTTTCGCAACTTCGACCAAGGCGGGCAGCTTGTTCAGTTGTAGCTGCGCGAGCTGGCATGTTTATGTCGACCCCAGCTATCTGGCTAGGCTCCCTGTCATGGACACGGATGAGGATGGCCTGCTCGAAGCGCCCAGGGTCGCCAAGCCGCATGGCGATTATCGTGCCAGATCCGGTTAGGGCGGAACTTGGGGGCCTGCGCGTGGCCATTGCGTCGGAAGAATGACAGCCCTGTCCGAAGCGACCGATCTTGCGCTCTATCAATGATGGGCGGCCGCAAGATCGGTCGCCCATCTCGTTGCAGCATTGCAGGTCGAGGGGGCCATATGGTGCAGGCACGCAATCCGGTGTTCGGGTTATGCGCAGAGATAACTCGCCGCAGTGGCTGGATCGCCCTTACCGTCATATGTGGCAATGGCGGGATAGGGGCAGAGCGGTCTCGTCCAGACGTCGGCCGGGTTGGCGGGATTGGGGCGCTGGGTGGCGATGATCGTTTCGGGCCTGTCGCCTTGCTCGACCCAGCGTGTCAGGGGGGACAGCATGTCGAACTGATCCGGGCCATAGCCGCCGAAACAGTGGAACATGCCGGGCGGCAGATAGAAGCGAACAAAGTCGTCGACCTCACTGCCCAATTCGGTCTTCATGGCCTCGTAATAAGCGATCGTCCGGGCGGCGTTGAGGGCGACATCAGCCAGGCCGTGGTAGAGTATCAGCTTGCCGCCTTTCTTGGCAAAGCGGCTCAAATCGGCAGCTGTCGCATCCATGAGATCGGACAGGTCCTCCAACCCTTCAAGCGTTGCGTCGGCAAAATCGAAATCCTGCCATGTGCCCTTGTAACCGAGCATTTCATTGAGGAATGTCTCGCCAAAACTCACCCGGACCCCGGCGGGAGCGCCAGCGAAAAAGCCATCTGAGGACGGATACATCCAGCCTTCCCATCCGCTGGTGGGGGGAAACCCCGGCTGTCCGACGCCTATGGCCTCGCCGCCGATCGGCATGCCCGGGAATGAGCGCCCTTTGCCAATGGGGGCAGGTTCATAGACTTTGGCAATCGCTTCGGCCTGACGATGCGTAATCGTTCCTTCGCGGCCATCGTCGCTAATCGGAACGTCACGAAAGATATCGAAGTCGGCGCCGAGCGGGTCGGCGATCAGGGCGGGGTTTCGGCCATCCTTGTCCCCAAATTTCCCGTTCACGACGGACGCGACTGCACGCATGGCTTTTGCATCTATACCAGCACCGGCCACATATTGACCGGTGCGCACGCCCCAGAGCTGACTTCCGGTGAAATCAAGAACTGGTGCGCCGGCGATGATCCCGTCGAAATCATCTGGAAAACGTTGGGCCGCCATGAGCGCTTGGCGCCCACCCGTGGAACAACCTTCGAAATAGGCGTAATCGGGCTCTTTCCCGTAGATCTCCTCAAGGAGAGCCTTACCGACCAGAACCGATTGATGCACTGCGCGATAGGCGTAGTCGATCAGCTTTTCCCTATTGGTCGCAAAGGCTGCGAGTGGCTCGACATCGGCATCATGCCCGGTGTTGGTGCCAACGACTGCATAGCCGTGCGAGAGCGCCAAGGCTCTAGGGAAATCGCGCAATGGTGAATCGACCGGTTCGCCCGCATAGCCTCCGTTTCCGTTCATGTAGAGCCGGCCATTCCAGTCCTTTGGCAGAGCCAGATCAACGCGTAACGCGGGCTCGGCTCGGATTTCGAGCAGCGAGAAGGCCGGTGTTATCCCGTCGGGTTTGCGGCTGGTCACAGAAGCGACCTGAAAACCTCTCCCTTCGATCGAGATCGAGTAGCCATTCAGCTTTTCCAAATTGCTCGCCTTCACGTCGTCTCTCCATCTGCTGCTGGCGGCCTCGTCATCCGAACGCCATTTTATCTTACCACGCCAGCCTAGGGGTAACGGACGGCGTTCGGAAGACGGATGCGTGGTGATGTCCGCTCGGCACAGAGAAAAGTGCATTCTTATCCATGTCGTGAGTGCTTCATGCATGTCTGGACACCAGGCTGGAACCTCAGGGCAGGAAATGCCGGGCGATGAGCGCATCATGCCTCCACGTCGTTGACCCGACCGGGATGTTGGCAAACAAGACATCTAAAGAAGACACCGATGCCGGGAGGCGCGTCGTCGCATTCACCTTTTGCAGGAGAGGCAATTGATCAGAATAGTTGGCCTTGGCGGGACGACGAAGCCGCGCTCTTCAACGGAGATCGCGATCAAAATTGCCTTGTCCGCTGCTCAGAACGTGGGCGCTAACGTGGAGTTGTTCGATGGCGATTTTCTGACAAACCTACCTCACTATGGAACGGCGCAAGCCTGCGAAAGCGAGATTGCTCGCCTGTTTATTGCCGCTGTCAGGGAGGCCGACGGTCTCATCATAGCCAGCCCCGGCTATCATGGGTCGATCTCCGGTCTGGTGAAGAATGCGATCGACTATCTTGAGGAAACATCTCGAGATGATCGGATCTATCTTGAAGGCCTGCCGATTGGCCTGATCGCCACCGCATATGGCTGGCAGGCGACGGGCAGCACGCTGGCTGCTCTGCGGTCGATAGCGCATGCGTTGCGTGGTTGGCCAACGCCTCTTGGGGCGACGATCCGAACCGGCCCCGGCGTTTTCGAAGGCGATCGCTGCATTGATCCGTCTGTCCAGTCGCAGCTGGAATTAGTCGGCCAGCAAGTCGTTCAGTTCGCTCGTCTCGGTAGCGAGAGGCCCGCGATGGCAGAGACGCGGGCCTGACATCTGGCCTTGTCCTTGGAATTAGGAGTATTTCTCATGCATGATATGGTTATTCGTAACGGCCTGGTCTTCGATGGCACAGGCCGCGATGGTTATGAGGCGGACGTCGTTATCGAGCGAGGGCGGATCGTTTCAGTTGGCAAGAATGCGGGGCGGGGCAAGGAAGAGATCGACGCGCGCGGTCAGATCGTGGCGCCGGGATTCGTCGACATTCACACACATTATGATGGTCAGGCGACATGGGACTCCTATCTCGCGCCCTCAAGTCAACATGGCGTCACGACCACTGTCATGGGAAATTGCGGCGTTGGTTTTGCACCAGCCAAGCCGGATCAGCATGATTGGTTGATCAATCTGATGGAGGGCGTTGAGGACATTCCCGGGACCGCTCTGGCAGAGGGCCTTACCTGGAACTGGGAGTCCTTCCCCGAATATATGGATGCCTTGGAAGCGCGTTCCTTCACCATGGATATTGGCACGCAAATCCCCCACGGCGCCTTGCGCACCTATATCATGGGCGAACGAGCGATTTCTGATGACCTGGCGGGCGCCCAGGACATTGCCAGAATGGCGCAATTGGTTGAAGATGGCATCAGAGCGGGAGCCCTTGGGTTTTCCACGTCTCGTGTCATCTTCCACAGGGCCAAAACCGGAGAGCTGGTGCCAGGCACCATGGCCGGTGAAGACGAGCTTTCCGCGATATTTCAAGCGATGGCGCGAGCTTCTGATAGCGCGGTCTTCGAGGCTGCGGCCGACATTGCCACGGATGAGGAGTTTGCGTTGTTCAAGCGCCTCAGTTTGCAGACAGGCCTTCCCGTGTCGCTCGCCATGCTACAGGAAAACCACGCACCGGAGCGTTGGCGCACTATCCTGAAGAGAATCGAGGATGCGCGAGCGGAAGGCGCCAATGTTCGCGCTCAGATCAGCGTTCGTTATGTCGGTCTTATGTATAACTGGCGAACGAGCTTGCACCCATTCATGTTCAAGCCGGCTTGGCGGGAGATTGCGAATCTGCCCTGGAGGCAACAGCTCGGGCATCTTCGCGATCCCTCATTTCGGGCGCGGATGATTGTCGAGCCGTCGGATTTTGGTGAAGCGGGCGCTATCGCTGATCCGGGCGGCCTGATCGAAGCGTTCGATACCATGTATGCGCCCAACGGCCCGATTAATTACGAACCAGACCCGGCCAATGCGATCGGCGCCCAAGCCAGGGCCCTGGGCAAGAGCCCGCTCGAGCTGACCTATGATGCGATGATGGTCGACGACGGTAATGGCTTCGTCATCAATGCGATGATGAACTATGCCCATGGCAATTATGATCACATTCGCGAGATGATGGATTATCCGGCATCCCTCTTCAGCCTGTCAGATGGTGGCGCGCATGTCGGCATGATCTGCGACGCGTCGGCACCGACTTTTCTCCTGACGCATTGGGCGCGTGACCGTAGTCGCGGCGAGCGCGGCAAGCTTGCCGAACTCATCCGTCGACAGACGTCGGACACGGCGGCATTCTATGGGCTGCATGACCGTGGCGTGATCGCCCCCGGCTATCTGGCCGACCTCAACGTCATCGATTTCGATAATCTGACCCTCGAAAACCCTTATATCGCGTTCGACTTGCCAGCGGGAGGCCGCCGCCTGCTCCAGAAGGCGCGCGGATATACCGCCACCATCAAATCGGGCGTGGTCGTATCGCGCGGGGGCGAGTTTACCGGGCAGTTGCCCGGCACGCTGATCCGTGGCCCGATGGCCAGACCTGTTGCGCATTGAACAGGCCGTGCACATGAATCGCCGCTGGGTTCTGGCCAGCCGCCCCGGTGCCGTTCTTGGCGATGATATATTTCGCCGGGATGATGGCGCTGTTCCTGTTGCGGGAGCCGGCGAAATACTGGTCCGCAATGTCTATGTGCCGGTTGATCCCGGCATGCGGCCGGCGATGATGGATGTCGCGATCGGCGTGGACGCGTTCGAGCCGATCCCGCTTGGCGCCGTTGTCGGGTATATGACGGTTGGACGGGTTGAACAGTCCAGGGATCCGTCCTTCGTCGCGGGTGACTGGGTGACCGACATGCTGCTCTGGCAGGATTATGCGGTCACGACCGGGCGCACCGCGAGAAAGATCGATTGCACCACCGTTCCGCCGACGGCCTGGCTCGGCATATTGGGCATCCCGGGCCTGAGCGCTTGGTGCGGGCTCGTTTGTCTTGGTATGCCGCGCAGGGGGGAGACGGTTGTCGTAACGTCGGCCGCGGGCACCGTCGGATCGATTGCGGGGCAAATTGCGCGCAATCTTGGCTGCCGGGTGATCGGCATCGCGGGTGGTGAAAACAAGTGCCGCTATCTGACCGAACGGCTTGGGTTCGATGCGGCGATTGATTATCACGCCGTGACCGATCTGACAGGCGCGATCCGTGAAGCGTGTCCCGATGGTGTGGATATTCTTTTCGACAATGTCGGCAATGAGATGGTCGATGCGGCGCTGCCGACGATGGCTGTTGCTGGCAGGGTCGTGATTTGCGGCCAGATCGCAGACTATCATCTCGCGCCCGATGACCGGCCCGGCATTCGCAACACAGGCAGGTTCGTGTCCCATCGCCTGACGATGCGCGGCCTGTTCGTTTACGATCATGCCGAGCGGTTTGATGACGCCATCGCGCAGATGATCGGCTGGATGGACGCCGGCGACCTGATCCTCGAGGAGCATATTCTCGGAGGGTTTGAGCGGCTGCCGTCCAGCTTTGCGTCGCTGTTCGACGGATCATCTTCGGGGCGGTTGATCGTCCGCATCGATGAGTCGCTTGATCGAGACATTCAAGGAGAGTGAAAATGACTGATAATCTGGCGATTGTGGGGGAATACACCAAGTGCATTGCTGCGGGCGATATTGAGGGTGCGCTGAGCTATGCCAGCGACGATGCTGTGTTTCAGGGCCCCGACGGGTCGCGGATGGACAAGCAGGGCCTGCGCGCGCTGTTTGCCCAGATGAAGCCTCTGCTACCCAATCCGCTCAATATCGAAATTCTGGGCACGACCTCGGAAGGGCGCCGCGTCGCGGTCGAGGCGCGCGCCGACACGGTGCTTGGCAACGGAAAGCTGTATGAGAATATCTACCATTTTCTCTATGAACTGGATGGCGGCAGGATTGTGGCGGCGCGCGAATATTGCGATACCAGTCGAGCCAGCGCCTTTGCGGAGTCATAAGCACTGATCGAGCAGCGTCAGGGAGAAGCATGATGAAGGACGCCGTCATTGTCATAACAGGTGGGTTTGGCGTGCTTGGGCAGGCCGTCGCCCGCGAATTTCTGGCGCTCGGATCGACAGTCTGTCTGGTCGGGCGTGGCGACGGAACTCAGCTTGCCGACGAAATTCGGGATGCCGGAGCCATGATCCTGCCTGGTGTGGATGTGGCGGATGAAAGTGCAGCCACAGCCGCGGTGCGGAAAATAGAGGAACGCTTCAGCGCTATCGATGTGCTGCTCAATATCGCCGGTGCTTTCAAATGGGCGAAGGTCGAGGCGGGGGCTGATGCGGATTGGGCGGACCTGTGGCGCGCCAATTTGCAGACGGCGCTCGTCATGTCCCGCGCGGCCTTGCCGGCGTTGCAGCGCACGGCGCGCGCCGGCCGGATCATCAATGTGGGCGCGGTCGGCGCGGTCGAGGCCGGCAGCGGGATGGGCCCTTATGCCGCATCGAAGGCCGCCGTGCTGAAGCTCACCGAAGCGCTGGCGCGGGAACAATATCATCATGGCATCACCGTCAATGCCGTGCTGCCGACGACCATCGATACGCCGGCCAATCGGCGCGATATGCCGAAGGCCGACTTTGCCCGCTGGGTCCGGCCCTCAGCGCTCGCCAAAGTCATCGCCTTCCTAGCGTCGCCTGATTCTCAGGCAATTACAAGTGCCGGCATTCCCGTTCGGGGCGGGGTGTTTTAGGCATCTGGCCATTTGTCAGTGGGAGCCAATTCCCAGTCGCTGGAATCCTAGAACCGGGCCGGCAATGCGGCCACTCTCATATTGTTGTCGGACGCAATCAGACTGTGCGCGGCGCGATAGAGCAGAGAGGATTTTACGATGCATGTTGGAATGAGCACCGGGTTCGCCAATCACCGCCAGATACCCGATCTTCAGTTTATCGACGAGGAGATGAAGCAGATCCTCTACGGCGAAGAACTGGGTTATGACTCGATCTTCATTACCGAGCATCATTTCAGCGATTATTCCATTGCGCCGAGCCCGGTCCAGTATCTCACTTGGCTCGCGGGCAAGACTAAGCATATGCGGCTCGGTACGTCCGTCATTGTGGTTCCGTGGCATGACCCGATTCGGATTGCCGAGGAAATCGCGGTGCTTGATCATCTTTCCGGTGGCCGCGCGATTATCGGCTTTGGTCGGGGTCTGGGTCGGATGGAATATGAAGGTTTCCAGGTCGATCAGGCGCGCGCGCGAGAGATTTTCGATGAGGCGGTACCGATCGTGCTCAAGGCGCTTGAGACCGGTGTCATAGAAGGCGGCGAGACGCTCAAGATCCCGCGTCGTGCCATTCGCCCGGCGCCGATCCGGTCGCTGACGGGCCGCGCCTTCATCGCTGCGGGCACCGACGCCTCCATGATCGCCGGCGCGAAAATGGGCCTTGGCCGGCTTTACCTTGGCCAGCCCAACGTGTCCGCTGCCGCGCAGGCGGCGAAGGCAAATGAAGGCAAGCAGGCATTCAGTCCATTCGCCCCCGCCGAGGTTGCCGAGAAGAAAGTCGAAAAGCCGCTGCCGAACGGCACCTATGCGCCAGATGGTCCCTGGGATCAGGCGTGGAAAGAAAGCTTTCCTGACGTCCCGCCGACGGCGCCTCTCGTCCTGAATTTGGTCGTCATCGACGAAAGTCGTGATCGGGCTGAAGAAAAGGCACGGAAATATTCCGAGCTGAACTTTAAGTGGATCGCCGAGAATTACAGCATCACCGAATCCTTCGAAAATCTGAAGGGTTATGAGCAATATAAGCATTTGAACATGACGCAGGAGCAGGTCGACGAAGCGGCCAAGCATGCCTATCACAGCACGATCTTCGGTACGCCAGCGGATGTGCTGGAACAGATGGAACAGTCATTGCGCGATCTTAATCCGCAGGGCTTTGCGCCGACGCTGTGGATGGGCGGCATGCCACATGACGAGGCGATGGGCGCGGTGAAGCTGTTTGCCGAAAAATGCCTGCCTGAAGTTCGCAGCTGGAAAGGTGCGGAGCCGACAATCGACAATGCATCGAAAAAGCTCAGCCTCGCGGCTTGAGGCTGATGCGATATTTCCGCTGGCGGCCGTGGTTGGACGTTCGCCGGCGGGCACCGAGGACAACAAAAAGGCGCCGAAAAGGCGACATGGAGAGGATAATGGCAACCGCCGCACGACGCGCAGAGGCTCAGGATGTTCGAGCTATATTGGGCTATGCGGGCACCTTTGAAGGGCGTGCCCGTCTCGACACTGAGAATCCCGCGCGCAGCAACTTCGCGCTGGAACCGCATGAAATGCTGATCCGCGACGCCCGGGCCCTTCCGGGCGTTCACACATTGGCCAGGAACGGTTTCGAATTCGTCAGGCATGATAGCCGGACCGCGCGGGATCCTGCCCTCTTCGATGAAGCCAATAGCCAGCAAGTCCGGCCGAGCGGCAGGCTCGGGCGTTATTCCGATGAGATGATCGAATTTCTGCGTGAGCGGATCGGCGCGACCTATATGGTGCCACAAGTGGGGAGCTTCATCGCGCGGGCGTCTGCGCGGGCGCCGAAGCGAACATGGGCCGGGACGGCCGACATGGTTCACCTCGACTATACGCCTGAAGCTGCCGATCTTTTCATGAACTGGAACAGCGAAACGTCGGGTGTAAAGCCGCCGCCACACAGGGCATTTGCGTTCATTCAAACCTGGCGCGCAGTCTCGAAAGGTCCGCAGGACAATTGCCTCGCCATTTGTGACGGTGCGTCCGTGCCGCCCGAGGACGGTGTTGTGATCGACGCTGCCATGGGGCCTTGCGATGTGCCGGGGAAATGTTTCCCTTTCCGGCTCTGTCGCCATCGTGACGATCACCAATGGTTTTATCTCGCGGACATGGCGCCTGACGATTTGCTCCTCTTCAAGGGCTTCGACAGTCGCGAGCCGCATTCGATGAATGCCATGCACTCCGCTTTCACCAATCCGCTGGCGGGGCCGGACGCCGAGCCGCGCCGTAGCGTCGAGGCGCGCTTCATCGCTTTTTTCGATTGAAACGTGCGGCCCCATATCCAGACACCAACGAATTGAAGGGATTGAAATGAACGGAGTTCTGGCAGGCAAGGTGGCAATTGTAACGGGCGCGGGGCGCGGCCTTGGCCGATGCCATGCGCTGGCCCTGGCCGCAGCTGGCGCAGCGATCGTCGTCAACGATCTGGGCGGCAGCGACGTTGGTGAAGGCGCCGACGGATCCCCCGCTGAACAGGTCGCCGCCGAGGTCCGTGCGGCGGGCGGGCGTGCAATTGCCAATGGCCGGAGCGTTGCCGATTGGGATGAGGCGCGTGCCATCGTTCAGGCTGCCATTGATGAATATGGGCGGCTGGACATATTGGTCAACAATGCCGGTATTTCCAGATTTTCTACCCTGGATGCGGGCTCGCGGAAAGATTGGGATCTCACCATCGCCGTCAACCTGACCGGGGTGGCGGCGACCACCTATTGGGCTGCGCAGCACTGGAAAGCTGCGGGTCCACAAGCGGGGCGTGCCATCATCAACACTGCGTCGCCGGCCGGCACAAATCCGCTGCCAGGCAGTGCGCCCTATTGTGTCAGCAAAGCCGGGACCATCGCTCTTACGATCACCTCGGCTGGTGAACTGGCGCATCTGGGGGTGCGGGTGAACGCGATTGCGCCAATGGCCAGAACGCGGCTGACCGACGCGGTCCCCATGCTCGACGAGATCATGCGCAAACCCGAGCACGGCTTTGATCGCGTGGCGCCGGAGCATGTTGCGCCGGTCGTCCTCTATCTGGCGTCGCCGTATTGCCGTTTTACCGGTCGGGTGTTTGGCGTCGAAGGCGATGATCTCTATCTGTTCGATGGCTTCAGTGCGAACCAGCATTTTAACAATGCCGAAAAGCCCTGGTCAGTGGAAGCGCTGGCGAATGTTCTGGGTTCGGTCGACGTGCAGGATCATGGCTATATGATTTTGCCCGGAACGCGGATTCCGGGTGACCAGCCGGCCCAGGCGACCTTGGAGGCGCTGGCCGCAGTCGGTTGAGATAATCCAGGCGAAGCAAAGGAGGGGCGGCGGTCATTTGACCGCCGCCCCTCTTCTTCATGCCGGCCTGTAGGATTGGGCCTGCTTGGTGTAAGGCCATGGCTGAATGCGTGCCCGCACTTCCTTCTGGACGTGCGGCTCGACCCCGGGCTTGCGCGAGCCACCATCGGGTTCGCCCCAAATGACCGATATCTCCTTACCCATCGCGGCGTCGGCTTCATCGATCATCGCCAGTGAAATCCACTGACGATCGACCGAGAGGTAGCAAGGATAGGTGGACAGGCCGACCATCTTCCCGCCACTCATGACCATATCATAGGGATGGGCGGCATAATGGGCATTCGGGAATTCCATGAACTTCCCGTTCCCTGCGCCATCGTGCAGATGCCCCGAGTAGATATCGAGGACGTCCTGGGCATTCCATTCGAGCGTCACCTTGCGTCGATGGGGCTGGTCCTTCATCTTTTCCAGCGCATCGCGGCCGATGAAATCATGGTTGAAATTGACGACCCGCCCATAATCCAGATCCCAGGGCGTGAGATAATAATCCTCGATGTTTTTGGACACAAAACTGCCGCCGATCGAGGCATTGGCTTCAAAGGAATTTCCCGGCAGCCATTCGCGATAGCCGCGCATCTTTTCGCCGGTATAGATTGCCTGGAGAGGAGAGGGGATCCAGCCAGCTTCAACCGCGCACGTACCGTAAGCGCGCCCCCCCACCAGCTTCAGGCCAAATTCGGTGCCCGCTTCGATGATTGCGTTGCGGACTTCATCACGTTCTTCCAGGGGCCCCCAGAATTCGAGACCGGGCGCGCCGGCAAAGGCATGAGCGAGCGCGCGAATCTTGCGCCCGGCAATCTGGAACTCTCCCATGCGGAAGAATTTGATCTCTTCGATCGGCTTGCCGTTGAGCTTCTCGAGCAGGGCCCATGCCTTGGGGCCCTGCAACTCGAAACGATATGTCTTGCGGGGCTTGGGGTTGGAAATTGAGCGTTCGTCCCGCTCGAAGGTGACGTCATAGCCGCCGGTTTCGGCATGATACTGGATCCAGTTGGCCACCGGCGGGCGGCCAACGATGTTGACTATATCGTCTTCGAGGCCGAACAGGACCATATCGCCGATGACATAGCCATCGTGGTTGCAGCAGACGATCTGCTTGCCCTTGTCACGTCCGTAACCCTTGAAGGAGTTCACGCCGACTTCTGACAAGAGGCGGATGGTATCGGGGCCCTTCACGTAAAGGTCTGTCATATGCAGCGACTGATCGAGCAGACCGACCGTTTCGCGCCACGATCGTTGCTCCTCGCGCCAGTTCGTGAACTCGGACTGCACGGGATACATATAGGCACCCACCGGAACGTCACGGAGGAACTCGGCAGGGTTTCCGAGCTGGTCCAACTTGTCTTGTAGTGATTTGAACGCCATTTCTTCCTCTTCTCTCCATTGCATCGGTGGTTGCGACCGTCGCCTTACAAAGGGTCGACCCAACTCTAGGCTTCGCCCTGCTGGACCCGGTAGTTTGGCGGAGAACGACATTCCGGTTCCGGTGCGCACAGCTGCCCTTTAGGGATCCAATATTTTCTGTTCTTGGAAATGACGGGGGCGATCCGTTGCTCCCTTTATGGCCCGTAAATTTAGTAATGTGCAGGGAAACGTGCCATGTTGATGGGTGTCTTTTCCGTCTTGGTAGCAGGTTGGCTACGGCCAATTGTGTCCAATTTCCGGAGTGTGATTCGGTCAGTGTGTGAGTGGTGGAGTGATCCATAAGCCGCTCGATATTAATGAAAATGCTCTCCCAGACCGTGTGGGCATGCCTTCCCGACCATGCTGTTGCGGTCACATGGACAGTAAAATGATCTGCGAAGTCCGGAGACAGGATTGCGATGGGGAGATATCGAAATGACCAGAGCTGCTTTGAGGTTAATGGCCTGTACGAGCATATTGTCGTTACTCTTGGCGGTCCCGGCATTTGCCCAAGACACGTCCTCAGCCGATGGTAGCGATGTTCAAGACATCGTCGTGACTGCCCAATTCCGGGCCACGAATGTCCAGGATACGCCTCTGGCAATTACGGCATTGACGGGCGCTGCTCTGACCGAGCGCGGCGCCGTTGATGTTCAGGACCTCGCCAGAACTGCTCCGAGCGTTACCCTTCTACCAGCTCCAGGAGCATTCGGACGGACGGTCATTTCCTACATTCGGGGTGTTGGCGCCAACGACTTCAATCCCGGATTTGATCCGTCGGTGGGTTACTACATCGATGACGTCTATCACGCTGCTCTGGCTGGTTCGCAATTCGACCTCCTCGACCTTGAACGGGTCGAGATATTACGGGGTCCGCAAGGCACATTGTTCGGGAAAAATACCATCGGCGGCGCCATTCGTTTGATCGCCAAGCAGCCGAATGGCCGGTTTGGCGGCTCCGGCTCAGTGACGTACGGCAGTTTTGATCGGATCGATATTCGCGGTGCTATCAATATCCCGATCATCGGGGATGAACTGGCGATGCGTATTGCCGGCGTCCACAAGGAACGCAGGGGCTATATTAACCGTTACGATTTCGGCTGTCTCCATCCGGCGTTGGCCGGTTCTCTTCCCCGAGAGCCAAATGCCGGTAGCGACTGTCTGATCGGTCATGAAGGTGGCGAGAATGTCGACGGCGTTCGGGCCGCGTTGCGAGCCGCGCCCAGCGGCAATATCGAAATCAATCTTGTCGCAGACTATGTTGATGACCGTTCGGATCCGGGTGGTCAGGTGCTTGGGGTGACCGGACCGGACGCGGTACTCAACCAGCCCTCGGCTGCGAACGCATTCCCGATCAATCCATTTCAGAACATTCCACGCTTCGGGATTCCTTATGACGATCGTTTCCTGCCACCGAACCCGTTCACCAACTACTCGACCTATGCCAATCCGATCACCGGCGAGCGCTTCGAGCCGCAAGCCCGCAATCGGGAATATGGGTTCTCCGGCACGATCGATGTCGCGTTGTCGGATGATCTGAAGGTGAAATCGATCACGGCCTATCGCGATCTCTATTCTACCTTCACCTACGATGGCGATGCATCCCCTCTGCCGCTCGTGTCGCAGATGAACTATGTCAATTACGACCAGTTTTCACAGGAGGTTCAACTAATCGGACAGAGTTTCGACAGGAAGCTCGACTGGGTCGTTGGCGGCTATTATTTCAAGGGCGATGCTTCCTATGATACCATCACTGATCTCATGGTCGTGGGCCTCAGAATTCCGTCCGGAAACCAGTTCAAGATCAGGGACTATTCCGCCTTTGCGCACCTGACCCTGCATCTGTCGGATAAGCTGAACCTCACTGGCGGTTTGCGGTTCACCTCCGAGCAGAAGGATTTTGCTATCCAGCAACTCTATAGTTGCTATGCGCCGGGCGGAACGGGGGAAACAACAATATTTCCTCTCTGCCTGCCCCAGCTCCGGGAAGTGGCCACGCCCCTGAAATATGAGCGCTGGGATCCAAAGATCTCGATTGACTATGCGATCACTGACGACGTCATGATCTACGCGCAATATTCGACCGGCTTTCGTGGTGGCGGCTTTAACAACCGGCCCTTCACGCCGGATCAGGTTTTTCCGGTCTCTCCCGAAACCCTGTCGGCTTATGAGCTGGGCCTGCGGACGCAGTTCATGGATCGCGCTCTGACTCTCAACCTGACGGGCTTCCAGAGCGATTATAAAAATATGCAGATCACAGTGACCGGCACAGATTCAGCGGGTGTTCCATTTTCCGCGCCTCTCAATGTTGGTGACGCCCGTATTCGCGGTATCGAACTCGAAGGGCGCTTCGCAAAGTCAGGTTTTGAATTGACAATGGCCGCCAATTATCTTGATGCTAAGATATCCGAGGCGCGGCAGCCTGGTTCGATTGCGTTGGCGCCCGGAACGTTGCCTCCCAAGGGGACGCCGTTACCCAATGCACCGAAATGGAAGGTTAATGTCGGCGCTCAATATGAAGCGGACCTAGGCAGCGTTGGCACGCTCACACCGCGGATCGACTGGGCCTATCAGAGTGAAATTGACTATGATCTCAACTTCTCGTCGCCCCTGTCAATTCAAAAGGGATACAGTCTGGTGAACGCGAGACTGACCTGGAGCGATCGTAAAGGCCTTTCGGTTTCCGGAGGCGTCACGAACCTCTTCGATAAATATTATGACGCCTATCTCTTCGACAGTATCGCGCAAGGCCTCGGCTTTCTGGGGATTGCCCCGGGGCGTCCGCGCGAATGGTCCGTCACGGTGCGCAAGGAATTCTAGATGTCATGGCAGCCAGATCTGGGATCTGGCTGTCACCGATCGGTAGGAATTCTGCCTTTACAGAACTCAGCATTGGATACTTAAGGGAGTCTCGACATGCCTCGAACACCTTTTACCGTTCTATCAGGCACGCCATTTTATCCCGACTATCCTATCTGGGCGGTCGGGGCGGTTGCTAGGCAACAGGAATTTAATGGCTGGCAAGCCGAAAGCATGTCCTGGAAGACGGGATGCTATATTCATGGGGGGCTCTCCGGGCCAGGGCAGGTGCGCTACCACGGCCCTGATGCCGAACGCTTTCTCTCGGGTGTTTTTGTCAATAATTTCTCGCGGTTTCGCATTGGTCGTGCGAAGCATGCCATCGCCTGCAACGAACAGGGTCTGATAGTCGGCCACGGTGTAATGCAGCGCCTGGCCGATGACGACTTTCGCATCTTCGTCAGCGGCGCCTGGGGGCTCTACCAGCACAGCCTGTCGGAGTTCGATGTCCAGCAAGAGGTCCAGAATAATTATCTGTTCCAGGTGGCTGGGCCGCACTCGTTAGCGGTTCTCGAGGCCGCGAGTGGAGAAACGCTCGCTGATGTGAGCTTCCTTGGCTTTCGGGACATCATGGTGGCGGGTCGTCGATGCGAGATCATGCGCATCGGGATGGCGGGAACACTCGCCTACGAATTGCACGGGCCAATCAGTGATGGCCCCGCTGTCTATCAAGCTGTTGTCGATGCAGGCGAGGACTATGGCATCGAGCGGCTCGGCTGGAAAACATATGGTGTCAATCACATTGAGGGTGGGTTTCCACAGCAGATCTGGACTTTCCTGCCTGCCACATATGAAGATCAGGGTTTCCAGTCATTCGTGAAGGACGCTCCAACTTATCGTGTAGGACCTGCCGCTCCGATAATCAGCGGCAGCGTCGATCCGGCAGATATGCGCGCCCGGTATCGGACGCCCCAAGAACTTGGCTGGGCAAGCTCGGTACAGTTTGATCACGACTTTATCGGGCGCGCGGCGCTTGAGACGGAGGCGGATAATCCGCAGCGAACTATCGTTACGCTGGTCTGGAATGCGGAAGACATTGTAGACATCTACGCTTCATTGTTTCGGGAAGGCGAGGATTATAAATTTCTTGAGATGCCGACTGCGCCGCGATTTGATGGCATTGTCGGCCATGCCGATCATGTCATGAAGGGCGGTAGACCGGTCGGAATATCGTCGGGTATCACCTACAGTTACTATTTCAGAAAGGTGATTTCTCACGCTATCCTCGATCTGGATGAGGCGGCCCTCGGGAATGATCTCATCGTGCAATGGGGCGATTACGGAGGGCGTCAAAAAGCGGTGCGTGCAACAGTAGGACGCTATCCCTATCTCTCTCAAAATCGAAATCAGTCCGTTGTGTAGCCGCACGCGCTTCTTTTCCTCGTGTCTGGAGCGGCTGCGACGATATTTGAGGGCGTTTCCCGATTCTTGCTCGGCTGTCGCCGCGGCGGCACTCGGCAAAGGATGTGATCTTATTCATAATGGCGATGACGGCCAGTTTTTCAATGTGTTCTCGTGCCTTGATCAAAGAGCGCTAGCGCTCTTGCGTAGATGGGGCACGCCATTTCCGTCAGTCAGGAGGATGTCGGGAGATGCGTTCTGGCCGTTCCGGCCTGCGCAGCCGTTCGTGCGTGGTACTGGCGGATAGGTTTATTCGAGCAGTTCGAACGGTTGTAACAACGCGTGAACTCGCGACGCTCATGGAGGCTGTCGCAAGCGAAATGGGCTGCCGTCACTATGCGCTCATCCATCATGATGACCTTCGCCATGCCCCGACGGACCGCGTTGATCTCAAGAATTATCCCGTGACAATTGCCGAACGGCTGATCGGCCAGCGCTATTATCGTCGCGATCCGATCATCCGCGGTTGTGTATTTGCGGACAGCGCTTTCCTCTGGTCCGACCTCCACCAGATCATCCAGCTCGATCGAAAGGACCGGGCAAGTTTCGAGCTTGGTACGCGCGAAGGACTGAACGAAGGCATTACGGTGCCATATGTGCGCCTCGGCGATTGCATGGGCTCCTGCACATTTGCCGGCATGCACAGTCCCCAGCACGCGCGACGCTTTCTTGGCCCTGCACAAATGATCGGTATCTTTGCCTTCCAGGCCGCGCGCAGATTGTTGGAGCAATCAGCGCCGAAACATCCGTCTCGCCTTCGATTGCACCCTCGGCCTCGTGACTGCGTCATCCTGGCGGGACGCGGTTATTCCAACAAGGAGATCGCGCGCGAACTCGCCCTGACACCGCGAACAGTTGACGGCTATCTGACCGAGGCCCGCCGTCTCTTCGACGTCCATGATCGCACGGAACTCGTGATCAGCGCGTTGCTTGCCGGTGAAATCGGGTTGCACGAACTAAAGGATCGTCAACCCGAGTAATTGCCCGGTCTGTTTTGACCGGCGGATAACTGCTCCTTTCGTGCGTGAAAGCACGAGCGGGAGGTCCCCATGATCCACGTCATCAACAATCATCTGGCAGCGGGAAATCGGGCCTTGCTGCAATCCATGTTCGCCGATCGCAAATGTTTGTTCGTCGATTTGTTCGATTGGGACGTGCCTGTGGTTGATGGGCAATATGAGATCGACCAGTTTGACGGTCCCGGCACCGTCTATATCATCGTGGCCGGGGCTGATGGCCGGCACGAAGCGTCGATGCGGCTTTTGCCCAGTACCGGGCCGCATGTGCTCGGCACGCTGTTTCCGCATCTATGCCCGTTCGGCGTTCCGAGCGGTGAGACGACTTGGGAGAGCACACGGCTCTGCCTGCCGCAGCGCCACGGCGCCGGGCGACGGCGCGAACTGCGCAACGCCCTCATTTGCGCCATGGTCGATGTCGCGCTGGAACGCGGGATCGAGCGATATACCGGTGTTATTCCCGATCCCTTTCGCAAGGACGTGCTGGCGATGGGCTGGCAGGCCGAACCGCTGGGGCCAGCTGTGCGCATCAAGGGCGGGCCGATTGGCGCTTTTCTTATCCACGTCAGCGGCGACACGCCGGCCCGGTTGCGCTGGACCGGCGTTTATCCGGCGACCAATCCGGACGTGTCGGCATGAGCGTTCTCATTGACCGGTATGCGGCGAGGCTCGATCGCGATGGGTGGTGCGTGCTTGCCGATGCGGTCGAGCCCCACGTGCTTCAGGGAATCGAGCAGGATCTGGACGGCTGCTTTGTCGAGGCACCGTTGTGCCAGGGCCCTTTTTATGGCGAGAGAACACGTCGATTCGGGACCTTACTGACCCGATCGCCGCTGGTCGAGAAACTGGTGATGCACCCCCAATTGCTCGAACTTGTCGAGCGAGTGCTGCTGCCATGGTGCGACCGGATCGCGCTCAATCTCACCCAGGCGATCGAAATCCACCCACGTGCCCTCCCGCAATTGCCGCATCGCGATCAGGACATGTGGCAGGGGCCAAAAGGCAACCTCGAATATCTAGTCAACGTGATGTGGCCGATCACGCCGTTCGCCGCCGAGAACGGTGGCACGCGTCTGTGGACCGGCAGTCATATCGATCCGGATGTTGCTGTTTTGCCCGAGGCCGAGGCTATCGTGCCTTTGGTCTCGCCTGGTGATGCATTGGTTTTTCTGGGGTCAACGCTGCATGGCGGTGGCGGCAATATCAGTCTGAAGCCGCGACGCGGGATTGTGATCAGCTATTGTCTCGGCTGGCTCAAACCCTTCGAGTTGCAATGGCTGGTCTATCCGCCGCCTGTCGCCAGGCACTTCTCACCGGAATTGGCGGCACTGGTTGGCTATGCCCAACATCGCCCCAATCTCGGCAATGTGGAGGGGCAATGTCCCTCGATCCTCCTGTCGGACCGCGTCCCCGATTATTTGCCAGCGATTGATGCACTTCGAGCGGATCAGGTAGAAGCAGTAGCGATGTTCGTCCGGTCGCAGATGGACGAGCCGGACTAGATGAGCCTGGTGCAGCGACATGATCCTGCCGTCCTCGCTGCGGTCCAGCATTACGGCCGTTCGGCCTTGGCCTGGGAGGTCCTGCGCCGCAACCCGGACTATCGAGCTGCGTTCGGGGATATGCTAACTCGTCCCGAACATGGCCGCGCGGCGGATGTTTCATTCGCCACGCGCTGGGGGCTACACTTTCCCTGAGAATCCGGTGAAATCCTGTGCCCTGATCCAGCCGATCTGGTCGGCGGACGTGGATCCGCATGTTTTGAAGGCTCATGTCAGACCGCATACCGGGACGGAAACTTCCAGCGGGCACCATGCTTTCGACCTTCGGCGTTTTTGCGCTCGCATCGTTATCGGTGTGGCGGGCGAATATGTTCGCATTAATCTTGGCGGCAGCGTTCTGCGGCTCGATGTCGTTGCAGGCACCATGATCGATGGACCCGTATCGCTTGCTTTCGAGATTGCCCTGAAACAGCCCCTTGGGGCACAAGTGAAGGCGCTTCGTAAATTTGATGTGCTGTTCACCACGGGAGAGACCTCAATCCCGCCGCTGCATGACCAGCTTGCCGGCCAGATCCTTGCCTTGCAGGCTTATGATGCGCGTTTGTCGGGGGCCAGTCTGCGCATGATCGCCGAGAAACTGCTGGGTCAGGGCGATTGGCCAGGTGACGGTGAGTGGCGCAAATCAAAAGCGCGACGGCTCGTGGCAACAGGCAATGCGCTGGTAAGGGCTGGGCCTCGCGCTATCCTGATTAAAGGATAGATTCGTTTTGTCCCCGGTCGTCTTGCTCGGACCATGATGGGTGCTCTTAATACGGCTCAGCCACGACAATCTTGCGCAGCAACGGCTTTTGTTCAAACACGCCGCGAAATCTCAGACTGTCATCGGCATGGTCTTAGACGCTGGCTGTGCAGCTACGAGCCAAGTGAGCACTGCGGCCAGAAGCATCGGGATCGCGAAAAGCAAGAAGCAGAGGAACAGACTGATCCCGGAACTCAGGACAATGCCACCGATAGCTGGTCCAGCGACCGCTCCCAAGCGACCGACACCGATGGCCCATCCTACGCCCGTCGTCTTCACGGCTGCCGGATAATATTGGGTAGCAATCGCATAGAGGCCGCCAAATCCGCCTTGGATAAGGAACCCCATAATCAGCATGCTGCTGTAGAAGATCGCTAGCGGGGCCTGCCGCAATCCGAACAGGATCATCGCAACTGCTGCGAGCAGAAAGAACAGGCTGATCAAGGTGGCAAGGTTCATTCGCGAGGCGCACCAGCCCAATAGGACGAGGCCGAAAAACGCCCCTAGGTTGAAGACAGCGCTGCCGTTGACCGCTATCGGCAAGGAATAGCCTGCTTGCACTGCGATCTTGGGAACCCAGCTGGTCAGAAAGTAGACGGTGAAGAAGGACGCGAAGAAGGCCCCCCAGATTAGCAGCGTGCCTATGCGTAGATCAGGACTCATCAGTCTTGCGATGGGTAGTCGGGCGGTCTTGAACTCCACGGGTGGTAAGCCTGACATCGGCTGCTTGCCTTGATTGAGCCGATAACGGTTGACGCGGGCGAGTGCGCTTGCAGGCTGACGCGCGATTAGAAATTCCGTCGATTCCGGCAGTGCTGCTGCAACCAAGGGGGCCATCAGCGCCGATGCCAGGCCAATCAGAATGAAGATAGCTTCCCACCCGAATGCTGGAATAACATATCCGGCGGCTAGGCCAGCCAGAGTGGCACCGACCGGATAGCCGGCGGTTACCAGTGTGACAGCCAGTGGTCGAAACTGATCGGGTGCATATTCGGACGACAGAGCAGTAATGCTGGCGAGCATGGCCCCAATGCCCAGTCCCGTCCAAACTCGGAGCGCTACGAGCTGGACAATATCTTGCGCCCAACCTGACGCAGTCATCCCGACGGTGATGACGAGCGTTGAAAGCAGGATCATCCGCTTGCGGCCCCAGATGTCAGCGAACGGTGCGAGGAAAAGTGCGCCCAGTGTCATCCCGGCAAGCCCCGCACTGAACACTAGCCCGAAAGCAACGTCGGAAATGCCCCATTGCTTGGTGAGAACCGGAGCGACGAACGAGACGACAAGCACATCTGCTCCGTCGAGCATGCTGAGGAGGAAGCAGATAATTGCCGTTCGAAGCTGCAAGCCGTTCCAGTGGGTCAAAACCGCCTCCATCACAAAGGCGAATGTCTAGCCTGACTTTCCAAGGGGCGCTGTGCCAGTGGGGTATAATCAACTGGTTCGAACGGGGTGTCGCATGGTGGCATTCGGTCGAGACGGGTTAACCTTTTCGCCGAACTAGAAAGATAGAGGACAAGATACGGCTTCCCGATGCGTCATTTAGTGATGAGTGAGCAGGGATCGACCTTCAAGGCTTTTGCGAGTTTATCGAGGATCGTCACACTGGCGGACACCCGGGCCCGTTCGATCGATCCGACGTAGCGCGAACCCAAGCCAGTAAGTTCGGCGATATCCTCCTGCGTTAGCTTGCGCTCATGGCGCAGTCGACGAAGATTCGTCGCAAGAACATTCTTGAGATCAATGTTCAGTGGATCAGGGAACCGGAACGAAGGTTCCAGGAACGATCGTTCCTATTCGTTATAATGATCGTCTTGGGGATCGTTACGGCGTCGGAGACTCACAGCATGGCGGGAGTAGATCGATAGCACCAGCCGATATCGTTGACGAATATGATCGACGACACCTTTCCCTCTATGCTGAGTTGCTCGATGCTGATGATGCCGACCATGATTGGCGCCATGCCATGGCAACATTCATGAGAGTCGATCTGGCAGATGCCGAAGTAGAAGCCTGCTGGCGCTCGCATCTCGACCAAGCCCGCTGGATTGTCGGCGACGGGCTAGCAACTGTTTCTTGCTATCTTTGGTGAACGGCCTAGGCGGAACGCCTAGCAGAAGTGAACTGGCGCCTCGTGGCTTTTCTGGGTCTCTCCGATACCATCAGGACTATTCCGCATACTGCATGGCCTCGGCATGGAATGGACGGCGTTTCTCCTCGCAAGCTATTCGACGATCGGTTGCACGAGATCGACCGGCATTGCGTCCACGGCCTGGGCCAGCATCCAGATGGAAATGGCAGTCGGATTTCGCCTCCCGCGTTCCAGCCAGCCAATATAGCTTTGTGAGAAGCCGGATCGTTCGGCGACTGCTTCCTGAGTGAGGCCTCTTTCTTTCCGAAGCCTCGCAAAATTGCTGCCGATGACCTTGCGCATGTCCATCGACATTACGTTGAGGAATTGCGCGATTCTCGTTATTCACTATAATGAATAATTTGAACTACCAGAGGACGGAGCAGCTTGCCTGCAATCGAACGAGTGGCACCCTCGAGCGCAATGGTTGCCGACTATGACCGTCGACATCTATCGCTCTATGCGGCGTTGCTGGACGCGGATGATACCGGTCATGATTGGCGGTATGCGGCAGTCACGCTCATGGGGATCGACGTGGCGGCCGCCGATGCGGAAGCCTGCTGGCGCTCGCACCTCGAACGAGCCCGTTGGATTATCGGTGATGGGCTGGCGGTTGCTGTTGCGGTCTTTGGCGAACGGCCGGAGTTGAGCGCTTAAGGGAAAGTGACACGGCGCCTCGCGGTATGGCCGCGACCGCGCTCTACGGCTTCAGCAGCATTGCTTGCGCCGCCGAGCCCGTGTCCGGTCTCGGCCTTCGATAACGATCGCATGACGCGTGCAGTGGGCGCCGCGCCCTGAGACGCGGCGGCGTTTGTTGTTGCTTTTCCCGGTCAGGCGGGTGCGGGCAGCGCTCCCGGCTAGGCCCGGCGCGGCCCGCGGCAACCCCTTCGCTGCGCCCGGGGTGCTCCATTCCATTACGCCCGTACCGGTGCCGCAGACCGCTGGAACCGGGCCCTGGCGGTCGCATCTCGCCGCCCACCCCCGCCTTCCGGGGAGGCCATGCGCTTTTTAAGGGCGGCGTGGAGGACAGGCCATGCCGAGACAATCCAGCCGCAGTGCGCGCCGCGAGCGTGTGCAGGACAGGAGCGGCGAGACCCGCACCAGTCTCTATGACGCGGTGACCGCGAAGATCATTGCCGAGCTTGAGGGTGGCCGCGTGCCATGGGTGCAGCCATGGGGCCGGGCCGGCGGGACCAGCCCCGGCCTGCCGCGCAACGTGGTAACGGCGCGGTCCTATTCCGGTGTCAATATCCTCATCCTGTGGGGCGCGGTCATCGAGCAGGGCTGGCCCTCGCAAGGCTGGCTCACCTTCCGGCAGGCGCAGAACGCGGGCGGCTGTGTGCGCAAGGGCGAGCGTGGCGTCACAGTGGTTTATGCCGATCGTTTTACGCCCGAGGTGGAAAGGCAGCGCGTCGAGCGCGAGGGGGGCGAAGTCAAAGCCGTTCCCTTCCTCAAGCGGTTCACCGTCTTCAATGTGGCCCAGTGCGAAAGGTTGCGCCCTGACCTCGCGGCCGATCCCGCGCCGCTGCCCGAACGCGAGATCGTGCCGCTGGCCGAGGCGATGATGGCCGCGTCGCGCGTGGATGTCCGCATCGGCGGTGATCGGGCCTTCTACGTGCCAAGCGCTGATTATGTGCAGGTGCCGCCGCAGCCGGCCTTCTTCGACCAGATCAATTATTATCGGACCTGCCTTCACGAGCTGACCCATGCGACCGGCCACCCGGAACGGCTGGGGCGCGACCTCACCAACCCCTTCGGCAGCAAGGATTATGCGCGCGAGGAACTGGTCGCCGAAATGGGCTCGGCCTTCCTGTGCGCTGCGCTCGGCATCGTGCCGACCGTGCGCCATGCCGACTATATCGCGGCATGGCTCGAGGTGCTGCGCGAGGACAATCGGGCCATCTTCCGCGCCGCGAGTGCCGCCAGCAAGGCGGCCGACTGGTTGCTCGGCCGCTATCACGAAGCGAGCGGGGGGAGGGCAGCGGCATGATCCTCCTGACGCCAACCCTTCGCTTCGCGCTGCGCGCCAATGACCTCGCCCGTTGCGCCGCCGGGTTGAACGGCAACGTCGACCCCGACCCCGTTCCCATAGTGAAGTTCTTCAATCCGATTGGTGCGGCGACATGGCTCGCGACCGAACTTGCCGGGGATGGCGACACACTGTTTGGTCTGGCCGATCTCGGCTTCGGTTGTCCCGAACCGGGCCGTTTCAGCCTGACCGAGATCGCCGCTGTCCGCCTGCCATTTGGCCTCGGGATCGAGCGCGACATCGCGTTCGAAACAAGCCTCCGGCTGTCCGTCTGGACTGAAATGGCGCGCCGCGCAGGGTCGATCCTGTGGGCCGAAACCCTTTTGCGTCGCGCGCATCCGTCGGGCGATAACAGCACCGCACTTCCGCCACCTGGCGGATGAGCAACCGTGCATTCGGCCCGGGACACGTGGCATCTCCCGGGCCGGTTCGCGGCCCGGAAGATGACGCAATTACCTCCCGGCCTCGGGAAAATTTCGCCGCGCGCCGCGCTCTTCGAGGCGTCGGTGCGCGGTGTTTCATACGTTTTGATGAAGCGGTTTTAAGAGCCGGGTCATCCGGGGCGGTTATGTTTTAACCGAATAGCCCGCTGCCCCGCACTGCCAGACCGCGTCAGCGCTCCTTCGCCCGGATCCCCTTCTTCTGCGAGCCGCAGAGCGTGCAGGGACCGATCTGGCGTTCGAAACCGTTCATGCCGGCAAGTTCACGCGTCTTGTGATTGGCATGCTGGCGCACCGACAGGCCGAGCCGCTCGGTGATGCAGTCGTCGCACCGGTTCCGGCGCCAGGCGTTCGATCAGGGCCCGGACCTCGTTGAGCACAGTTGTCATGGGCCCCCTTTCGATGTCAGTCTAGACCGTCCCAGCCCGGTGCAAAAGCCGATGTGTGTATGTCCCTGTTCTCTGAGCGCTGCTCTGCGGCCTTCCGATCGGCGGGTCTGGCGCGGGTCCTGACGGATGCGCAACGGCTGCGCTGAACTTTCTTCCCCGGCATGTGCCATGCCTTCCTCGCGAGACAAGAAAGCCCGGCTTCGCCGTCCTTCGCTGCGCTCCGGCCATCCGGTGCGACCCGTCGGTCCCCGCTGCCTTGTGACCGCCATCGAGGCCGCAATGGAGCAGCGCTCGAGGCAAGAAGGAACAATATCATGGCACAGATCGGTATTTTTACCCGCGGCGAAAACGGCATCTACACCGGCGAAATCCGTACGCTGACACTCCGGGTCAAGGCGACCATTCGCCCCTGCGAGCGCGAGCATGACAAGGCCCCCGACCATCGCGTGAACACCGGCGGCGTCGAGTTTGGCGCAGGCTGGACCAAAGCGGCGCGTGAGACCGGGGTCGAATATCTCAGCCTCAAGCTCGACGATCCGTCTTTCCCCGCACCGATCTACGCGACGCTCACCCAGAGCGATGACGGCGAGCACAAGCTCATCTGGTCACGCTGACACAGCCGGCCCCGCGCCAGCCGGCGCGGGGCCACGGCGCAGGGTGTCGAAAATTACCCTGACGTTTTCGACACTCTTCACCCGGTGTCCTGCCCGGCATTCCCGGTGTCGCGGTCGCGCTGTTGCGGCCGCTACGCAGCGGAAACCACGACATGGACGATGACGACGATATCCAGCGAGCCAATCGCGCCAGGCGCGGCTCGCCCTTCCTCAATACCGATCAGGCGGCCGCCTATCTCAAGATCTCGAGCCGGCTGCTCAAGCGCCTGCGCCGTGCCGGCAAGGGGCCGGTGTTCCGCCGGCACAGCCGCTTCATCCAATATCATATCGATGATCTCGACGGTTGGTCCGACGAGCAGTCCACGAGGGACTTCGACCGATGAGCCGGCGCCGGACAAGCGGCGAAGACGCGCCACTTCTTGCATGGGGCGAGGCCTTGCGGACCGAAAAGCAGCGGCGCAAGCGGCTTGGCCGGCGTATCGCTGCGGTCGCCGCGGGTGCCGTAATTCTGCTCGGATCGGCAGCGCTGCCGCTGACCCCGCGCCTGGTCTGGAATGCCAGCGCCAGCGCGCCGATCGGGCTGTATTGGGTATCGCCTGGCGCCATTGTTGACCCCGGCGACATGGTCATTGCGCGCGTGCCGGTCGCCTATCGCCGCATGGCGGCCGAGCGTCGCTACATCCCCATGAACGTGCCTCTGGTGAAGCGTGTCGCGGCGGCGACGGGCGACGAGATCTGCGCACTCGGTCAGGAGATTTTCGTCAACGGCCGCCGGATTGCCGGGCGCCGGACAGCCGATGCGGCCGGTCGGCCGATGCCGATATGGACCGGGTGCGTGCGGCTGCGGGGCCGCCAGCTTTTCCTGATGATGGACGCCGCATCGTCATTCGACGGGCGCTATTTTGGCGTGACGGACGCTTCCGAGGTGCTCGGCAAGGCGCGATTGCTATGGGCCCGCTGAGGCAACTGCTCGTCGGCGTATCGCTGGTCGCGTCGCCACCTGCATGGGCAGAGACCGTCGCCGACTGGCGGCCATATATTGCCGAGGCATCGACACGATGCGGTATCCCGGTGACCTGGATCGAACGTGTGATCCGCGCCGAAAGTGGCGGCCAGACGATGCTCTACGGGCGCCCGATCCGCTCGCCGGCCGGTGCCATGGGTCTTATGCAACTCATGCCGGGCACCTGGGCGGATATGCGCGTTCGGCTCGGGCTTGGCAGCAATCCCGATGAGCCGCGCGATAATATCCTCGCGGGCACTTGCTACCTGCGGCTGATGTACGATCGCTTTGGCCATCCCGGATTGTTCGCGGCCTATCATGCCGGGCCTGGCCGTTACGCCGAACATCTGGCGAGTGGACGGGCGCTACCGGATGCGACCCTTGCCTATCTCTCCCGCGTGGCCGGTGCAGCCGCGAGCATGCATCGCGAGCCGGCAGAATCTCCCCGCGACAGGCTTTTCCTGGTGCATCGAGCGGCACCGCCGCTGCCTGTCATCGAGGCCGGAATCATCGCTCAGTCAGCTCTGTTCGTGGTGAAGACCGATGCGCCCTGAGGCGAGGTGGCATGCGCGCGACGACCGGCGGAGCGTCGCGCCGTGACCCCTGATGGCCGCTCTTTCGCTCGTCCTTCGGATGCCGGCTCAGTGGAAGAATACACACTCTGGAGATCATGATGAGCATGGATCAAGGCATCGTACAGACGGCAGATCGCGTGAGGGAAACGCTGCTGGCAGGACGCAAAATCGGGGTCGAGCGAGGTGCCGGTGAGGAGCCGGTTTCCCCGGGACGGCCGCATTCAGGCATGCTGATCGAGAGCGACATGGTCGTGAGAGGTTGCGTCGGCCCGGCGCTGCTTCGTCCGCATTTTTTTTGAGCCGGGATGGGGTGGAGGAAGTAGAAAGGCGAAAGCAAGATAAAGGCACTGTCTCGCGACACTGCCTAGGTGATTGTCTGCACATCGCTTTTTCCCGAGACCGCCACGGTGGCTCGAGAGGCAGAATTCAGGACAGGCTCGATATTCCGCCCTTTTTCTGTCCGGATAGCGAGACTTGTCCTGGCGGGCAGTCGTTCCGATGAATGACGATGACTTCACTCCCAGGCTCGGTGTCAGACGTGGCAAGGACGGCAAGCGCATCCTCAAATATGGCAGCCGCATCCTCGTCGCGGCGCGGCTTGCCGGAACCGGCACCGGTATCATTGCCCGCCGGTTCGACGGCAGCCGGATCGGTCGCGGCGCGAGCATGGGACGGCTCCTCTCCAGTCGTGATCCACTGGCCGGCTATCGGGTACGCCGGGCGATCGTTAAAACCCGGCTCGTACGTCTGGGCGCGAAGGGACGACCCGGGGCGCAGGCGCATCTGCGGTATATCCAGCGCGACGGGGTCACACGCGAGGGTGCACCGGGCGAACTATATTCTGCCGAACGTGATGCGGCGGACGGGAAGGATTTCCTCGAGCGATCGGCGGGCGATCGCCACCAGTTCCGCTTCATCGTCTCTGCCGAGGACGGGGCGGAATATCCTGACCTCAAGCCTTATATTCGCCGCCTGATGACGCAGATGGAAGAAGACCTCGGCACGCGGCTCGACTGGGTCGCGGTCGATCACTTCAACACCGCGCATCCGCACACGCACATCATGCTGCGCGGTGTCGATGATCAGGGGCAAAACCTCATCATTGCCCGCGAGTATATTGCTCATGGCATTCGTGAACGGGCCGCCGAGCTGGTGACGCTCGACCTTGGTCCGCGAACCGATCAGGAAATCGAGACCCGGCTGCGCCATGATGTGGACCAGGAACGGCTGACGGCGATCGATCGCCGGCTCCTCAAAAGGATGGCCGATGATCGCACTGTCGCGGCGATCGATCGCGACCCGTTCCAGCAGTCACTCGTCGCCGGGCGTCTGCGTAAACTCGAAACGTTGGGGCTTGCCCGGAATATCGGCGGCGGTCGCTATTGTCTTGCCGGTGATCTCGGCGACACGCTGCGACGGTTGGGTGAGCGCGGCGATATCATCAGGACCATGCAGCATAAATTGTCCGCGCGGCGGCTCGAGCGAGCCGGGGTCGATCGGGTCATTGCAACCGAGGTCAGGGCGCCGATCGTGGGCCGTGTGATCCATCGCGGCTTTTCGGATGAGCATCGCGACCGGCACTATCTCATGATCGACGGGATCGATGGCCGTGTCCATTATGTCGATATCGGGCGCAGCGATGCGATCGAGCCGAGCCCGGAAGGTGCCATCGTACGTGTGTCAGCGCGGGTGGCCGATGTGCGGCAGGTCGACCGGACGATTGCCGATGTCGCGCGGGCCAGTGACGGACGTTATTCGATCGACCTGCATCTGCGCCATGACCGAAGCGCGACACAGGCCTTCGCGCAAGCCCATGTTCGCAGGCTTGAGGCGCTGCGGCGGGCGGAGGGAGGCGCTATGCGCGAGGCCGATGGCAGCTGGACCATCGCGCCCGATCATCTCGACCGGGTTGCCGATTACGAAGCGCGTCGTGTTCGAGACCAGCCGGTAACTGTCGAGCCGCTCTCCATCCAGCCGCTGCACCGGCTCGAGAAAGCAGATGCCGCCACGTGGCTCGATCGCGAACTGTGCGCGGACGGTCCGTTACCGATCCGGGAAGCAGGATTTGGTCGCGAGGTTCGTGCTGCACTGGCGGTGCGTCGCCAATGGCTGGTCGAGCAGCAATTGGCCGACGGGGAGGGCGATCGCATCCGTCTGCGCGCCAACGCTCTCATGTTACTTCAGCGCCGTGAACTGATGCGCACCGGTGAAAAATTCGCTGATGAGCTGGGCAAGACATTTGTTGAAACGCGAGCAGGCGACAGTGTCGAAGGGAGAATCGCGCGACGTGTCGAGCTCGTCAGCGGACGGTTCGCTTTGGTCGAGAAGGCCAGGGAGTTTACCCTGGTTCCCTGGCGACCGGTACTGGAGAGGCAGATTGGGAAATCTGCTCAAGCTATTATGGGCGCGGATGGAGTCAGCTGGCGATTTGGTCGTCAACGTGGCGGGCCAGAGTTGTCATGACTGTTGTGTCGGGCAATCCGGAACGGCAGGTTACGCGGCGCGATTGGCAGATAGCTGCCTCAAAATGCGTTGGCAGCTTCGCGCCTTATGTCGAGCACTGGAAGTCATTTGTCGACCGCTCCGAAAGCGGACGTCAGTTGGGCGCCGCTGCCTCCACCAAGCAATTGCAAGGCGCAGAACTATCCACTGCGCTTTTGACTTGAGTGAAACTTAGCAGTTGCGACAGCAAGGTAATATTCGCAGTGTCTCTGTGTAACGGCCTCAGGGCGGTTTTTGGACACAGCATAATCGGTCGGGGGGCCGGAAGATCGAGGGAGGGAATATGGTATCGCTTTACGGCGCGAAGGTCCGGCGCAAGATTTTCCTGAGCTACCATCACAAGCACGACCAAGTCTATTGTGATGCCTTCTCGAAGGCATTCCACGATACCTATGAGGCCATTACGGACAATTCTCTCGAACGTGCAATCGACAGCGATGATGTCGATTATGTTATGCGCCGCATCCGCGAGAACCACATCAGCGGAACGTCGTGCACGATCCTCCTTGTCGGCTCCGAAAGCTATACGCGAAAATATGTTGATTGGGAGATCAAGGCCACTCTTGATAAGCAACATGGCCTCATTGGCGTTTATCTGCCGAACGCGGCCAAAAATCCCAAGGGTGAGATCGTTGTGCCTGGGCGTTTCCTCGACAATTACAACAGCGGCTATGCCGTGTGGACCAGTTGGGCAAAGATCACCGGGAGCGTAGCGACCTGCACTAGCCTTATCGAAGAAGCAAATGCACGCAATTGCAGGCTGATCGACAACAGCCGGGCGCGACGGATAAGGAACGGTTGATGGCTTCGATTCCTACGCGTCCGTTGCTCGTCCCTTATGTTGTTTGGCATCCTGCCTTCGAGCAAGGCGCAATCATTGCAGAGGCTCTGCGCGCCCATTTCCGGCGCGACCTGTTCGGAAGCGTAATTGGCGGGGCAGGGCTCAGCCTGCTCTTCCGTAGCGATGCACCGGACGGCGCGATGGTGCCGATCGGTATCGACGCGGATGACGCCGAGACTACCGCGGTGATCCTCTTAGCCGACAGCCACATGGTTGGCGACGAGGCATGGAAATCCTATGTCGCGGGCCTGTCGGAACAGGCCGACCGCGCAGGCCTTGGCTTTCGGATCATTCCGATCGCGATGGAGCGCGAAGCCCTGCCGATTGCCAAAGAAAATGCGGTCCGACTGGATACGTGGTCCGAGACTGGCGACGCGCTCCATGCGAAACTGATATCGAAGCTGACGCTGGAACTTTGCCGTATGCTCCGGCATTATCTCGCGCATCTCGAACGTCCCGCCGACCCCGTTACGGAGCTCGACCAATATCTTGAACCGGTGCGGATGTTCGTCAGTCACTCGAAACATGCCGGAAATGGTGACGCTATTGCACGGGCACTTCGCGATCACATCCATAAAGGGAGTGGCATCTCGTCTTTCTTCGACGTGCATGACATTCCTGCGGGCGTCAGCTTCGAGACGGTGATCGAACACCGCGTCCGGCAATCCGCGGTCGTTGCCATACACACCGATAGCTATTCGTCGCGCGAATGGTGTCGTCGCGAAATCATCGAGGCCAAGATGCATCATGTGCCGCTCATCGTCGTCAACTGTCTCGGCGATCGCGACGAACGAGGATTTCCATATCTTGGCAATGTCCCGATTGTACGGATGAACCCCGAGCGCATGGACAGGTTTGATGCAATCATTGCACGCATTCTCGACGAAGTGCTGAAAGACTTCCTCTGGAAATGCCGCCTCAAGGTCGTTGGTATCGCGGGCTCTGCGATCAAGTCGGTGCCGCGGCCGCCGGAACTCATCTCGCTCGCCGGCATCGCCGCCGATCCCGCGGAGCCCGATCCCACGATCCTCTATCCCGACCCGCCGCTCAGCCGCGAAGAGCAGAGACTCTTCGCATCGGTCGCACCGCACGTTACACTGCGCACCATGAACGAGTGGCTGGCGGAGAATGCATGATGGCCTATAGCGAAGCGCTATCGGCGCGCACTGTTGGCATTTCCATCTCGGACAGCCCCGATCTTGGGGCCTTGGGCATGGCGCCGCCGCATCTTCAGGATGCCATGGCCGAATTGGCGCGCCACCTTCTCGCGCTTGGCGCGCGGGTAGCTTATGGCGGTGATCTTCGCGCGGGCGGCTTCACTCAGATCCTGTTTGAGCTCGTGTCGCGGCATCGGCGCGACGCGGACGAAGGCGACGGGGGCACTTGCGTCGTCAATTATCTCGCATGGCCTGTTCACATTCTTCAGGACTTAGTAGCGCTAGAGGAACAATGCCGTGACGTCAGAGGCCTGGCAACGCTTCTGCTCCTCGACGCTGATGGCGAGACGATGTCGTTCACCGCGCGCCAGGCAGCCGAACGGGAGATACCATCGCTTGAGCAATGGGCAAATGGTCTAACGGCGATGCGGCGCCGGATGAATTGCGATACCCACGCCCGGATCATCGCCGGCGGCCAGATAGCGAACTATAAGGGTTCGATGCCGGGTCTCGCCGAGGAAGCACTTATAGCCATCGAAGCCCGGCGACCGCTCTATGTGATGGGCGGGTTCGGTGGATGTGCGGGCGATATCGCAGTGACGCTCGGGCTAAGCGACCATTCCGTAGTTCCGCCGCGCGATTGGGAAGCTCGCGACGCTTTTGCGGGAATCGGCGTAGAACGTCTCGTGAATGGGCTAGACGAAAGCGACAATCGCACACTGGCGCGGACGCCTCACGTTGATCAAGCCGTGACGCTCATTCTGAAGGGACTGCTCCGGTTGGAAGGTACGAGAGGCTAACCGACAAACTTAGGGTCGCCCTAGCCATTCCCGAAGCTCGGTGGCGGTGTTCGCCTTGTGGTCGAGTACCATCCAGATATCACCACTATAGGATTTATGGCCGCCCCATACGATGCGGTCGTAGATGCCCAGATATTCCCACGTGGTCCAACTGGTGTCGGTGCGTGTCTCGACCGTGGGAAGGATCGCGACTTGACGCATACTCTTATATCCATCGGCCAGCCCCAACTCCCACGGAACCCAGCGACTTTCCCTGCTATTTTCCGACGCCAGCAATACGAACTTCTTCGACTGATTGATGCGGGCCTTGAGTGTCTCGGCGGTCGTTTTCGAAGTATAAGGCGGTAACGTCGGGTCCTTCTTGTCGACATAGACCGTCGCGCCATGGTTCTCGATAAGCTGGATCGCGCCAGGCAGAATGTCGCTATCGCGGCTGCTGTGCGACAGGAAGGCCGCACCGTTCGGAGACCGCTCTTCCGCACTCTTACGTACCGAAGCCTGCTCCTGGAGGCTCATATTCGACATGAGGTCTCGAAGATCGGCCCGCGTGGGATAATTGATCATATTTTGGAGGTTCCTTCCTGTCCGGTGGCGAGCGCGTACATACGCTGGCGGTAGCTGCGTAGCCGCTGGTTCACCGCTAAAATGTCAGTTCCCAGTTCTTCGAAAGCCGGGAAATTCTTCTGCAACTCTTGCGGCGAAAAATCGCCTTTCGACGCCAACTGTTTGTCATACCAATGGCGGAAGCGCGCCTGCCATTTGGTGAGGTGCGGGCGTAGGCCTTCGTTCAGAACTTCGATCGACAGGCTGATGATCTTGCCTGTGCTGTCACCGCGTACCTTGCGGACAGGAATATCCTTGATGAGTCCGCGCGTGACCGCGAAAAAGGCATACCAGCTATCGTAAATCTCGGCGATGACGTCGTCTTCGAGGTCGATGGGCAGACCTATCTTTCGCGTGCTGAGCTCCACCCAGATCGAATAGGCAATCTGCCGATCGAGTTCGTTGGGCTTGAACGAGACCTTGTGATCGCCGAACCCGAGTTCGGCGGCATCGATCTCGAAATTTGGCAGCTTCCTTGCTGTCCAGTAGCGGAACAACAGCATCGCTACCCCAAAGGCGAGAACCGTAATGAGCAGCGGAAGACCTGCTATCTCGGCACTGAACTTCCATTCGTCCGACAGTCGGAGCGCGAATATGTTAGAAGCTGCCGTGGTCGACGCCGACGCGATCATGCGCAGGTCCGGCTGTTAGCCATCCGCTCGCGGGGATTGACGATCAACTGGGCATGCGTCGTTCGACGTTGATAGGCTGCCTCAATGGCCTCGGTCAGATCGGTGAGCGTTGTCGGATAGTCCATGTGGCGCGCGTAGCAATCCTTCGTTGGCCAATCGGACGATAGATTCGAATTGAACCGCTCGGGAAAGCTGGTGAAGGTCGGAAGCTTGATGCCGAGAAGGCCGTTCGGCGTCGTCATGAGGCCACGGCGAAGCGAGGACTGAATCTCCCAATCGACATAGCGTCGTGCCCAAGTGCATTTGCCCATCAACACGATTGTTACAGTCGAGTCGGCGAGAAATCGCTCGCGAATCTTCGCCATCACATAGTCGGTGTTCGTGCTATTGATGACGTCGCCGGGCATTTCTTCGCCGAGCCCGCGCGCGATGAAGCAGTCATGCGTGTGATCGAAATCGCGAACGAAATCGTTCACCGCCTCTTGGTCGGCGTGATGATAGGAAATAAAACATTTTCTGCGGACCGATGCCATGCCCCCTCCATTTTCAAGCGCTATTACTGACTTTTGCGGATCATTCCCAAGCCCCAGGATCGGTCAATGCAATGCGGCATTGCTGTGCGCGACATCAAGTCGCAAGGAAATAAATCCAATTGAACCTAATCTTGCCGCAGACGTACATATTTCTCGTCGAAGGTTGTGGAACGGATCTCCGGCGCATCAGGTCTTGAAACGATTGCCGGTTTGGACGGAATTTGCTTTTGCACCGCAGAGGCGGCGACGTATAGCTTCAGACAAGGAGGGGGCCTATGCAGCTGAGCAAAATCTACGCGCGCTTCTACAAATCGTTTAATTATGATCATCACCGTAAGGCGCACCGTGATGCGGAAGCACGCGCGTGGGAAAAGATCGGAGACCTCTGGTATCCCTATATCGAGGTGCCGATCGACTCACGTATTACCACAATCGTCGGTGCGAATGAATCCGGGAAGAGCCATTTGCTCGGGGCGATCGACAAGGCAATCAGTGGCAAAGGGTTCAAGCATCAGGATCTATGCCGATATTGCGATTTCTTCAACGTCGAGCGCGGCAATGAATTCTGGCCGCATCTCGGCGTTGCATGGAGTGACGTCGATCAGGCTGAAGTGGATAAGATACGGATCGATGCGCCAGCTGCACCCGAGGCGTTCAACAGCTTTCTGATGTTCCGCGAAGGACCTGATCGCCTCGACCTTTACTTCCCCGATGGCACCGGCGGTTATGAGCACGTCCCGCTGACGGATGGCGATGCGCACACCTTCGGCAAGTCAGTGCTGCCACGCGTGTTCACGATCCAGTCGAACGTGGCGTTGCCCGGCGCCTTGCCTACGTCCGAACTCGTCGAGGCTCAGTCGGGACCGGTCCGGGATCGCCGGACGCGCCGTCGCTCTCTCGATGTGCTCGACATTCTCCGGCGCATCTTCACCACCGACCAAAGCCGCTTCTCGCAAGATCTGAAGGCGGCGGCGGCCGAACTGTCTCCGATCATGTCGGAACTCGACGAGACCCCAGCAACGCGCGAGGAACTCGCCAAATCCTACGCTCTGGCGCGCCGGCTGCTACTTCAATTGGCCAATGTTGAACCCGAGCGACTTGTCGAGCTCGCTCACTTCATCGAGGCTGGCGAGAACGGCCATGCCACCGCACTCGTTGAAAGCATCAACCAGCAACTCGAGAAACGTCTCAATTTCCCGAAATACTGGGTTCAGGACCGTGACTTTCAGCTCCGTGTCACCGCGCTGGAATCTGACCTTGTCTTCACCATCCGCGATCGTACGGGCACGCAATATACGTTCGACGAGCGGAGTGCCGGTCTCAAATATTTCCTGTCCTATTTCATTCAGTCGCAAACCCATGAACCCGATCCGGACCGCCCGGAAATTCTGCTGATGGACGAACCCGATGCCTATCTTTCCGCCGAAGCGCAGCAGGATCTGCTCAAGATCTTCCGCGGCTTCGCCGAACCCGACGACGATGCCAGACCAGTCCAGGTGGTCTACGTCACCCATTCGCCCTTCCTGCTCGACAAGAACCGCGCCGAGCGCATTCGCGTGCTGCAAAAGGGGAAAGGCGCCGACGGCACCCGCGTGATCAAGAACGCTTCACAAAACCATTATGAGCCGCTGCGTTCAGCCTTTGGCGCCTATGTCGGCGAGACCGCCTTCATTGGTGCGTGCAACCTTCTGGTCGAGGGCGTCGCCGATCAAGTACTGCTCGCAGGCATCTCGCGCGCGATCCAGCGCCGCGGCGTCTCGAGCGAAACCGAGCTGCTTGATCTGAACCGGGTCGTGCTCGTGCCGTGCGGTTCGGCCAGCCACGTGCCGTATATGCTCTACCTCATCCGCGGCCGCGATAGCGATGCGCCGGCGGTCATCATCCTCCTCGATTCCGACAAGAGCGGCAACGAAGCGGCCGCTGTGCTGCGCAAGGACGAAAGGGCCTCGCGGCGCCTCATCAACCCTGATTATGTCATGCAGTTCGCCGAATTCGGTATCCCGCCCGACGCTACGCATCTGGCAGCGGAGCCCGAGGATCTGCTGCCAGTTCCGCTCGCCCTGGCTGCTGCCAATCTGTATTTTAAGGAAGTCGCCGAGTTCCGCGAAGGCGACGCGATCTTCCTGACCGAAGCCGAAGTCGTTTCCAAGCTCAGCGCAACGGTCGGAATCTTCGACGCGCTCAAGGCCTCGGCCAAGACCAATAACGGCCATATCGACAAGATTGGTCTAGCGCGTTCGATCGTCACCCTGTGCGAGGTTTCGTCGGCGGACAGGGCTCTCGAAGAGAGCATTGCCCAGTTCCTCGAACGAATGAAAACTCTGTTCAAGGGGCTCAACCGCAAGCGTCGCGCGGCCGACGAGGAGCGGCAGCGCCATCGCGTCAAGGCATTGGTCGAACAGCAGCGCAAGATCTTCCTGCAGGATTGCCCCGAGACCGCGACCCGCGAGCAGGGTCTATTTCTCTTCGAGCGGATCGCCGACGGCCTCGACTATTCGCTCGAGGCCAAAGCCATTCGCGATCAGATGCTGGCGCTGACCGTCGAGTTCGGGCTCGATGGTGAAGCCAATGAGCGGATCACCGACTACGACGGATTCAAGGCACAGCTCAAGGTTCTGAAGGACGCGCTCTCAATGAGTCAAGAAGGGCGCGCGGCCGCCAAGTTGGGCGAGGTCGTGACGGTTGCCAAGCCGGCAGCCGGCAACGGTGCCGTCAAGCCCGCGCCTCGCAAACTCCGCGCGCCGAAGAAGGCGTCATAATCCCGATGCATTCATGACACGTGACTCTTGATGCCCAACCTATGCGAACCCCGATAACGCGTTGGACTGCAGCCAGCGTGAGACGTCGATCGAGCTTCCTGTAGCAGCAGCACGAATGCCGTGAGCGAGGTCCGTTCCTCTAAGCATCCTCGCCGAAAGCTGACAGGCCGCTGCCGGCCCTTAGCGCCTTTGGCTGGGCATGAACGTAGGGCAGGTTTCGACGGGTTAATCTGAGCCAGTGAATGGCCGCAATGTTGGCGTATGTGGCGGCCGCAAAATTAGCAATGGACGCGATGCTTGGGCCGGAGCCTCGTGGAAACCGACGGAGGCCGTCAAGGCGGTTGACAGACGCTAGGCGGGAGCGTCTATTAAGCTCATGGGGAATGCGATCTCCCCACGAGGCGACAGGCTGAAGTATCGCGTCCTGCTTCTTTTGAAGGACGCATCATGCCTGGTCTCAATTCGATTTCCATCGACAAATTTTCGCGTCTCATCGGTATCCCGACGGGCCCTGTTCTCGTCGATCTCCGGACAGATGCCGAGTTCGCGGGTGAACCGCTTCTCATCCCCGGAACGGTCCGCCGGTTGCCGGCGGATGTCAGTCGCTGGGCCGCAGATTTTCGGTCTCGCTCAGTGGTCGTCACATGCCGGAGCGGTGGCGCACTGAGCGAAGGAGTTGCAGCTCGCTTGCGCCACGAAGGCGTGCAAGCCGAAGCGCTGGATGGAGGGATCGCTGCTTGGGCGGCCGCCGGTCTTCCGATGGTGCCCGAAAGCGTCCTTCCGCGCCGTGACGAGAACCATCGCACTGTGTGGGTGACTCGCGGCCGACCCAAGGTGGATCGGATCGCCTGTCCGTGGCTGATCCGGCGCTTCGTCGATCCCAACGCCATATTCTTGTTCGTCACGCCTTCGGAGGTGCAAGCTGTTGCAGATCGGCTCGGTGCCGCTCCGCTCGACATTGAGGGAGAAGGCGTCGTCTGGAGCCATCGGGGCGAACTTTGCACGTTTGATGTCATGGTCGAGGCGTTCGGGCTGGGTGGCCTTGATCCGCTTGCGCGCCTAGCGCCCATCGTGCGGGGCGCCGACACGGGCCGGCCTGATCTCGTGCCCGAAGCCGCCGGTCTTTTGGCCGCCTCGCTGGGACTGTCGCGCATGTATGCCGACGATCTCGAGCAACTCGAAGCGGGGATGCTGCTCTACGATGCCTTCTATCGCTGGTGCCGCGACGCGACCGACGAGACGCACAACTGGGTCTCTCATCAGCCCGCCAAAGCCCGCGCTAAAGAGAAGGTGCGGTCATGACTGGCGTTGCGGCAGAGCTGACCACCGACATCGTGCCGGCGTCCGAAGACCACGGCATTCCCTTTGAAGAGGCGGTGCGCGTCTGGGCGAGGATCGCTTCTCTGAGCTTCGGCGGTCCTGCGGGGCAGATTGCCGTGATGCATCGCATCCTGGTCGAGGAGAAACGCTGGATCGGCGAGGAGCGCTTCCTGCATGCGCTCAACTACTGCATGCTGCTTCCCGGCCCGGAGGCACAGCAGCTCGCGGCCTATATCGGCTGGCTGCTTCACAAGACGAAGGGCGGGCTGGTTGCCGGCGCTCTCTTCGTGCTGCCCGGTTTCTTGGCGATCCTTAGCCTCAGTTACCTCTATGTGCTGCTGGGTCATGCGCCGTTGGTCGCCGGGCTGTTTTTCGGCTTGAAGGCGGCCGTGCTCTCGATGGTGATCCAGGCGGTGATCCGCGTGGGATCGCGTGCGCTCAAGAACAACGTGAAGCGCAGCATTGCTGCGGCGGCCTTTGTGGCAATATTCTTCTTCGACGCACCCTTTCCACTCATCATCCTCGCCGCAGCCCTGATCGGCTACTTTGGAGGAAGAAGCGGGATCGCCGCCTTCCGTAGTGGCGGTGGACACGGGTCGGCGGCGACGGATGTGGTTCATGATCGCGACACGGCGCTCGGCGAGGGGCTGCCGGATCATGCGCGTCCCAACCTCGCGTGGTCGCTCAAGATTTCGGGCGCATTCCTGTTTCTCTGGCTTGCGCCTGTCGTTGCGCTGTTGGCGCTTCTCGGCCCCGATGACGTGTTCACGCGCATCGCGACCTTCTTTAGCCAGATGGCGGTAGTGACATTCGGCGGCGCCTACGCCGTGCTCGCCTATGTCGCGCAGGAGGCTGTCGGCACCTATCATTGGCTGCGGCCCGGAGAGATGCTCGACGGATTAGGGCTAGCGGAGACGACGCCCGGCCCGCTGATCATGGTGACACAGTTCGTCGGCTTTCTCGCCGCCTTCCGCGACGGAGACATGCTGCCTCCGCTCGTGGCCGCGACGCTGGGCGCGATATTGACCACTTGGGTCACGTTCATGCCCTGCTTTCTCTGGATCTTCGCCGGCGCCCCGTTCGTTGAGGGCTTGCGTGGCAATCGCGCGCTTTCCGGTGCTCTTGGGGCGATCACGGCAGCCGTTGTCGGCGTAATCCTCAATCTGGCGCTGTGGTTCGCGATCCATACGCTGTTCCGCAGCGTGCAGAGGGTGGACTTGGCCGGCTTCGCGTTCGAGCTGCCGGTCCTCAGCTCGCTTCACGTTCCAGCGCTGCTTTTGGCAACGGGTGCTGCCGTTGCGGTGTTTCGCTTCAAGGCCGGCATGATCCCAACGTTGTTGGTGACGTCTGCGGCAGGTGTGGTGCTCTATCTATTCGGGTTGGCCAACTGAGACGTCGATCAAGGAGATCAAGATGAAGCCCGTTATTGCGCTAGGCCTGATCGGCCTACTGACACTGAGCGCACCTGCACAGGTGGTGCAGGCTGCTCCGACGTGGGGGCAGGATGTGGCTATCGCCTTTGGACGACCGGGCACGGAAATACCAGGCGGCGTCTATCGCATCGGCCTTCCTCGTAGCGACCTCAAGGTCACGCTCGATGGCGTCGCGATAAAACCCGCCCTGGCGCTCGGATCATGGCTGGCCTTCATGAGCCACGGCAGCAACGAGGTGATGGTGATGGGCGATCTCGTTCTGACCGACATCGAGGTCAATCCCGTGATGGCCAAACTCGTGGCCGGTGGCGTCGAAATCACGGCACTTCACAACCATCTGCTGCGCAACACGCCCTTCACGATGTACATGCACATAAGCGGGCATGGCGATCCGGCGAAGCTGGGCAAGATTTTGCACGATGCGCTGGCGTTGAGTGGCACCCCATTGGCCGCGCCGCCTTCCGCTGCTCCGGCCGTGCCCGAGACAATCGATCTCGACACGGCGGCAATCGACAAGATCATGGGACGCACAGGCAAGGTTGGCGGCGGCGTTTATGCCTTCGGCATTCCTCGCGCGGAAGCGCCGCGCGAAGGCGGCATGGCGCTGCCGCCGGCAATGGGAGCGGCCATCGCTATCAACTTCCAGCCGACGGGCGGCGGCAAGGCGGCTATCACGGGCGACTTCGTGCTCGCGGCTTCGGAGGTTAACCCGGTCCTTCGCGCGCTCCGCGAAAACGGCATCGAGGTGACGGCCCTGCACAACCACATGCTCAATGACGAGCCGCGCATGTTCTTCATGCACTTCTGGGCGAATGATGATGCGCAGAAGCTCGCGCGGGGTCTCGCGGCCGCTCTCAGCCACGTCGCTACCGCCGCGAGTTGAATTGAGCTCATGATGTTTCAGCGGCGAGTGGCGGCTGCGGCCTCGCTGTTGCTGGGGCTGCCGGGTTGTGCGCAGGCGCAGCCCAGCGACCCACGCTCCCCGCTGGTGCTCGAAAGAAGCATTCCGCTGCCCGACACCCAAGGCCGCATCGATCATCTCGCCGTGGATGTTGCGGATCATCGGCTCTTCGTAGCCGAGGTAGCGAACGGCACCGTCGACGAGATTGATCTCGACGCTGGCAAGGTGATCGGGCGCATCTCCGGCCTTTCAGAGCCACAGGGCGTCGCCTGGCTGCCGGAGAGCAAGCAGCTCGTCGTGGCATGCGGCGACGGCTCGGTGCATTTCTATGCAGCGGACCGCCACGAGATTGCGAAGATCGATCTCGGCGGAGATGCCGACAATGTTCGGGTCGATCCGCGCAACGGTCATGTGATCGTCGGCTATGGCAGTGGCGGCCTCGCGACCATCGAACCCGTCAGCCATCGCGTCCTTGCGCGCCTAGCTCTGCCCGGCCACCCGGAGGGTTTTTGGCTCTCCGGTTCAAGCGCCTATATCAACGTGCCCAACAACGGCTCTGTCATCGCCGCTGACATCGATCAGGGTCGCCAACTCGCGCGCTGGGCCACCGGGATCCATCGCCTCAACTTCCCTTTGGCGATAGCGCCATCCGGCCAGACGATTACCATCGCCTATCGTCTGCCGGCTGCTCTGGCGACAATCGACACTGGGAGTGGCAAGACGCTATCCCTACGGTCCGCTTGCGGCGATGCCGACGACCTGTTTTTGGTCCGCGATTATATACTGTTGATCTGTGGCGCGGGGCATGTCGACGTCATTGCCTTGCACGGCACTCGCCAGCGCGTACAGACCGCCGGCGGTGCGCGCACCGGCCTCTATGTGTCCGAACTCGACACGCTGTTCGTGGCCGCCCCATCACATGGGCACGCCGCAGCGATCTTGGTTCTCAAGCCGAAATTTTTACAGCAATAATGCCGGCCATTTGAAAAATGGGGTTCATAGATCGGTGAACGGACGGCCGCTTTCGGGCAATCGCTATTCGGCTCCGAACGACCGATATGTTGGCGATCAACCAGCTTGGCCTCCAACCGGTGCCGTGCGGCCTCGTGATAATCGAGTGCGGAAGCGGCGGGCGCGCTTCACTGGAGGTTCATGAGCGCGTACGTCGACAGTCGCTACCCGGGATAGGCCCGGAGCGGTGCGGACGGATTGTCACGGCGGCAGTTTCGGTCCGAGAATTGCCGCGTGACCTCGGACGCGACGTATTGCGCGCCCATCAGTATGTGCCCTGTCTTGACGCGGTCAGGCGGTGCGGTGTCGTACCGGCTTGCCACGAATTCTGGGAATGCCGCGACGACGCGTTCGATCCGCGCCGCGTCGAGGCCCGGCTCTAAGGCGGCCAACCGCTCTGTCGCCGACGCGAGGTTATGGCCGATGGCACGGCTCCTGAGTTCTTGGTCGGATACGCCGTGCGCGGCGAGCCCCGCCTTGAGAGCCAGTTCCGTACCGAGCAGTGCGCTCTGCACGGTGCCGCGATAGTCGTAGGCGGTGGTGGCGGTCGCAGCGGCCGCCTCGAGCTGGGTGTGAGCGCGCCAGATCAGGTTCTTGGCGCGAGTATGGATATGGCGCGAGTGCCCAAATTCCTGCCAGCCGTAGCCGAAGTCGAGAATGTCGGCGGCCTGGTCAGTGAAGCGCGCGAGTTCCTCGCATTTCAGCAAGCCAGCTCTTCTGGAAATCAGTCAGGTCGATCAGCTGCCAGAAGTCGATCGCGCAGTTGCCGAACACGATGGGCGCGTAGAGCTGGCAGAACATGTCCCTGAACAGATCGGCCCCGAGATGCATCCCTCCCGACTGCCGCTCCCGTGGCACGAAGAGCATGGCACTGAACCTTTGCGCACGCCGCGCGATGGGGGGAGCGCCGTGCCCCATGAGCACAGCGTGGATCCCAAAGTCCTGCAGTGCCTTGCCAATGTTGAGGAGGTCGCGGGCGCTCGGCTCCAAGCCTTCTGCGCGGTGCGTGTCGTCGGCACGCTTGAGCGCGTCCAGCAGGTCTGCATCCGTTATTCCCGCATGATCGCCGCCTTCGTCGCCCAGCGCGCCGCAGCAATGCTTGAGCCGGGCTCCGCTTCCGCATGAACAAGGCGCGTTCCGTGACGTCACAACGCGTGATCCGTCGATCCCGGCAGTGTAATCAGGGATCGTAGTGTTCCGATGAGGTGATGACCGTGCCGCATTACGTTTTCGAATCCGATGAGGATGGCAACATCGCCCGAATCCTAAAGGACGGCCAGCCACACAATCAATCGGTGCATCTGGAGCAGCTTTACTCGATCGTGACCGTCTACTTTCGGCTTGCATCCGAACATCTCGGGCGAATGGCCGCGCTCCAGGATCGCAACGCCCGGCGGTGTGCTGGTCTGCAGTCGTTCCTGATGGGCCTCACGGGACTGGAGGCGTTCACCAATACCTTCTTCCACCTGCGCGCGCAGGAATTGAAGAGCGAGGAGATGATGGTGCGAATCGCGCAGACCCACGGTTCGCTCTCGAGGAAGATAATTGACCTGATCGCGATGGCGCCCGACGGTCCACTCGTCGATCAGGAAGTGCTTCTCGACAGGATCTTCGAGCTCTCCCAGTTGCGAAACGAGATCGTGCATCCTCGGTGGACGCCGTCTGCACTGACGATTGCCGGGGAGGTGTCAGTCAACATCATGGGTTTGGTCGAGAACCGCCAGGCAATGTTTGAGGACGAGGCACTGTGCCAGGAGGCCCTGCTCTGGAGCCTGCTAGCCGTCGCGCGAATAGGCCAAGCGCGCGGCTACCAGGAACTGAGTGGCTTCATGTTTCACTGGACCGGGAACTACGGCCTGACCCTAGGCGTGATCACCTCGCAGCTCGGCATTCCGTGATGTAGCCTATCTGCCGACTCACCCTCGTCCTGACAATCCACGCCGTCGATGTCAGCTTTACTCATCGGCAATCCGAAAGCTGCCGGCCTGCATCGGCCAATGCCAGACATAAGCACGACGTGAACGTACGGCCGCTTTCAGGGGGCGGGTTTTGACGTCCCAACGGCCGCTTAGTCGGCGACATTTGCCACCTGATTAGCGGCGATTGCAGCGGCAGCGCTCGACCAACTCACGTCGTTCCCGTGGAGTGCTGAGAGCGTCAGCTTATGCCGAGACGGGTCATTCCGAGTTCATTGAGCCCTTCGGTCAAGCCCGCCAGCACGGCGGGCATGTCAGACTCGCGGGAGGTGACCTGAAACCGGCCATACCTTCATCTCAGCGCAACCCGTGGCGATTGACCAGCCAGTACCGGACGCTCATCTTTAGCCTCCTCACAGAGACCGAAGCAGAGTGGTCGCCTCAAATTAATGGAGCCTGATCCTGGCCTAGCTCGGCTGCATGCGGTATTTCCCGACGCACTGGCTGGCGGTGGCCATGCTCGATGATTTTTCTCCGTGAAGGTCAATCGATAGATTCGCTTCGCTCAAGTCTCCTGCCGGATAATCTTTGATCGATCTACAACTGCGCCGATAAATATAATTAACAATAATTAAACCATTTAATTCGGAGCGAGAGAGGTCGAGTAATGTAAATTATCGTCGATCTGAATATTTATGGTTGACTATTGGGCCCGTCGCCGGTGATCAGGGTGTGGTCAATCTGGTGCTGTGCCGGTATTGACGCATGGTGAGGGTCGGGAGCGATATTCGCTGAAGGGCAAACTGCCGGCGATGGTGGGACGCAAAGCCTCCGGACTCTTCCAAAGAGTTGGCGGGCTACCGGCAGGGGGATTTATGATCAGCGATTGAGCGCAGCGGAGCGCCGACAGGGCGGTATTATCCCAATGTCCGATTGGGCCGCCCCTGAAGCTTAAAATCAAAAAACTAAAACAAGGTGTCTTCGTCAGGCTGGCGAGGGCGCGCTATGTCTGAACGGGGTGTTCCATGAGCGACAAGACGAAACAAGCGCAGCGCGAGCGCGGTGTCCGGTCTCTTGCCGGTAATTTGCTTTGCGGTGTTTCGGCTGTGGCTTGGGCGATCGCGCTTAGCCTCCCATCCGGCGTTCATGCGGCGGATCGCTATTGGGACGTCAACGGCACCGCCGTCGGCAGCGGTGGGTCCGGCACCTGGGATTTGACCGGATCGCTCTGGAGCCCGAACGGCGACGGGGTTAGCGGTCCCTATTCGCCCTGGTCCAACGGCGCGTCCGATCACGCCATTTTCGGCGGTGTGGCAGGTACGGTGACCCTGGCTTCGCCAATTTCGGCCAACGGCCTTACGTTCGAGACGGCTGGCTATATCCTTACGGGCGGAACGCTGACCCTGACTGGGCCTAGCCCCTTCATTTCGATCATCGGCTCCTCTGCCGGCGCAACGATCGATTCCGTCATTGCCGGGACGGCTGGCCTGACGAAGGACAAGGCCGGCACACTGAGGCTGAACGGCGCGAATAGCTTTACCGGCACGGTCAATCTGCTGGCCGGTACGCTTACCGTCAATGGCGATGCCGCGCTCGGCGCTGCCACGAACCATGTCGTGACGACGGGGGGCACGACGTTGAACGCTTCGGGCGCGCTCAGCGCCAGTCGCGTCGTCGAGTTGGGCGTCGGCACGACATATTTGGTCGGTGCGGGCGTCGGGTCAGCCCGCTTCACCGGCGTCGGTGGATTGCGCGCTTATAACGGCGTCACGCTCAACAATGATGCCAATGATTTCACCGGCCAGATGACCTTCTGGGTCAACGGGCACGCCTATTTCACATCCGTTGGCGATGTGGGCGAAGCCAGTTCGCTGGGCGCGGGCGATACGATCCGCTTCACGGCGGTCGACCAGTATCAGGACTGGCTACATTATGCCGGCAGCGGCGCCAGTTCCAATCGGAATTGGGAGTTCGCGACCAGCGGCGGCACCTCCGGCTCCGTGTTCCTCAACAACGGCACCGGTACGCTCACGCTGACTGGCAATATCGCGGCGATCGGCGCGGTAAGCACCGGCATGTCGTTCGTGGCAGACAATGCGGATCTCGCTTTGCTGGGCGTCATCAGCAGTGCCGGCGATCGCGGCATGGCCTTCCGGGGCGGCGGGACGAACCGCACCATCACGCTGGGCGACGCCAACACCTATAATGGGGTAACGGCGATTGGTTCCGGGGGCGCTGTCACTCTGCGCGCGGGGACGCTGGCCGATGCCGGCGTGGTCAGCTCTTTCGGCACCGGCTCCGCTGGCGGCATCGGTATCTATTCGGGTAGCATCTTCAGCTACATCGGCACCGGGGCCAGCAGCAACCGTGACTGGACGATCGGCGCTGCCGCGGTCGCCAACGGCATGGGCGGAACCATATCCAATGACGGCACCGGCGCGCTTTCGCTCAGCGGCGCGGTGGATTTCCTCGCCGGCTCATCTAACGGCCTGGTGCTTGGCGGCAGCTTCGCCGGTGTCAACACGCTGTCCGGCGTCATTTCGGGCAATGGCGCTCTTGGAAGCAACGGGTCGGGTACCTGGGTGTTGACCGGGGCCAATGTTGCCCGCAACGGTGTCATCAATGTCGATGGCGGAACGCTGCGCGCGGGCCATACGGACGCGTTCGGCATCACCACCGGCGTCACTGTCAATGGCGGCACGCTCGACCTGAACGGCCACGACCTTGTTACGCCGACCCTGTCGGGTGCCGGCGGCGCGATCGCGCTCGGCGTGGGCAACCTCACGGTCAAGACCACCACCAACACAAGCTATGCCGGCGCGATCACCGGTAGCGGCGGGCTGATCAAGACGGGCGCTGGTACGTTGACGCTCAGCGGGTCGAACAGCTATAGCGGCGCGACCACGCTGAGCGGCGGCGGGCTCACACTCGATTTCTTGGCATCCGGCGCGCCTGCCGACAACATTATTTCAGCCTCGTCCCCGCTGAACATGGCGGGCGGCACGCTCACCATCCTGGGCAGCGGCGCGGCGAACAGCCAGACGTTCAACGGGTTCAACGTCAGTGCCGGCAGCAACCGCCTTGCCGCGACATCGGGCGCCGGCGGCAGCATGACCGTCAACCTTGGCATTATCACCCGTACCGGAGGCGTGGTCGATTTTGCTCCGTCGGTGGACGGCAGTTTCACCACCGACAGCGCGACCCTCGGTGGCTGGGCGACGATCAATGGCTCCGACTATGCCAAGGTTGTCGCCAACGTCATCACCGCGTTCGACGATGCGGACTATGTGCATAAGGACGATGCCGGCACCTGGGCGAGCGGCGATATCATTTCCGATACCGCCGGCTTCTCCGGCACTGTCGCCAATGACGTTCAACTGGGCGGTCTGCGCTACACCCACCCTGTCGCCACAACGGTAACGATCGCCGTCGGCAAGATGCTCGGCACCGACGGGACTATCATCGTGGCGCCGAGCGTTGCTGCCGCCAACCAGCTCATTACCGGCGGCTCGCTGACCGGCAGCGTCGGTGGCGGCGTGCTTGGTCTGCAACAGAACAGCACCGGCAATTTCACCATCGCCTCGACCATCACCGACAACAATGGCGTCATCGGCTTCACCAAGGGTGGCAGCGGGCTTGCGACACTGACAGGCGCGAATAGCTACAGCGGCGCGACCACGTTGAGCGGCGGCGTCCTGTCGATCAACAGCGTCGCTGATGGCGGCCTAGCCAGCAGCATCGGCAAAGCCGGCGCCGATTCCGCCAATCTCGTGCTCGAAAGCGGAACGCTACGCTACACCGGCGCGAGCGATACGAGTGACCGAGGGTTCACCCTCGTCAACGGCGGCCCGGCGCGGACGATCGAGGTGACGAACAACGGTGCGAACCTTGATTTCAGTGGCCTGGTCACCAGCCCGGATGACGCAGGTTTCATCAAGGCGGGAGCCGGCGCGCTAACGCTGTCCAATAACAATAACGACTATATCGGAACGACCACGATCAGCGGCGGCACGCTCGCGGTCAGCGCGCTCGCCGATGGTGGCCTGACCAGCAGCATCGGCATGTCGGGCAGCGATGCCGCCAATCTCGTCCTGGTTGGCGGCACGCTGAACTATCTTGGCGCGACCACAAGCACCGATCGCGGCTTCACGCTTGGCACGGGCGGAGGCGGCATCAGCGTGGAGGACGCCGGCAGCACACTGACCATGAGCGGCACGGTGGTTGGCGCCACCGCCCTGCGCAAAGAGGGCGACGGCACATTGGTGCTTGCCGGCACCAACACCTACACGAGCAACACGAGTGTCAACGGCGGCACCTTGCGGGCCGGGTCGGCGAAGGCGTTTGGGTCGGGCGGTGGGTTCATGACGGTTAACACGGGCGGCCGGCTTGAGCTTGGCGGATATGACGTGACCATCGCCGGCCTGCTCGGCGGCGGCACGGTCGATCTTGGCGACCGGACGCTGACATCACATGCCGGTTCGGCCCTTGACTTCACCGGCAAAATCACAGGAACCGGCGGGTTTACCCGCAGCGGCTCCTGGACGCAGGTCCTCACCGGCTGCAACAATGACTATACCGGCAAGACCACGATCTCGGGCAGCACGCTGAGCGTGAACTGCCTTGCCAATGGCGGCGCGGCGAGCGGCATCGGTGCGTCCACCAATGCGTCGGCCAATCTGGTCTTCATCGGCGGTACTTTGGCCTATACTGGCGGCAGCGTCGTCACCGATCGCGGTTTCACGCTGCAATCGGGCACCGGCACCATCTCGGTCGTGGATGCCGCGACAACATTGGAGTTCGCCGGCGCGGTCGTGGGCGGCGGCGCTTTCAGCAAAGCCGGCGCGGGCACCATGCTACTGTCGGCCGCCAATAGCTATTCCGGCGCAACAACCGTTGCGGGCGGGATTTTGCGGGCGGGATCGAGCAGTGCGTTTGGCGCTCCCGCGGGGATGAGCCTGGGCAATGTCGCGGGCGTGCTGCTCGACCTCAACGGCTTCGCGACGTCCCTTGGGTATCTGACAGGCGGCGGCCCGTCCGGCGGCAACGTCGCGCTCGGCGGTGCGACGCTCACCCTGCAGGCCGGCGGCGCCACGATCTGGACTTTCGCCGGCACGATCAACGGCAATGGCTCGCTCATCAAGAACGGCACGTACACGCAGGTGCTGAACGGCTGTGCCAGCGATTATACCGGCAGCACGGCTATTAACGGCGGTGTGCTGGCGGTTGCGTGCCTCGATGATGGGGGCGCGGTCAGTTCGATCGGCCAGTCCAGCGCCGACGCAGCCAATCTGGTGATCAACGGCGGCACCCTGCGCTATGTCGGCACCGGGGGCAGCACCGATCGCCGGTTCACCCTTGGTTCCGGCGGCGGCAACGCACTCGATGCCTCGGGCACCGGAGCGATCAACTTCACCAGCACAGCCCCCGTCACCTTTGCGGCGTCCAACACCGCACAGACATTGACGCTGACCGGCACGAGTGCCGCCGATAACAAGCTGGCAGCGCAGCTTTCGAATAACGGGACAGGCGTGACCTCGCTCACGAAAACCGGCACTGGCACCTGGATTCTGACCAATCCGGCCAGCACCTACACAGGCGTCACCACCATCAGCGGCGGCGTGCTCGGTGTCGATAAACTGGCCGACGGCGGCGTCGCCAGCAGCCTTGGCGCCTCCGCGGCCGCTGCATCCAATCTGGTGATCGGCAACGGTTCGACGCTGCGCTACACCGGGGCCGGCGACACCACCAACCGGCTGTTTACGCTTTCGGCCGGGGTGACCTTCATCGAATCCTCGGGCACCGGGGCGATCGTCTTCACGGATACGGGGCCGGTGACGCTCGCCACCCCCAATCAGAACCGCACCATCGCGCTCGGCGGCACCAACACCGGAAACAACATACTCGCCGGCTCGATCGGCAATGCCGGCCTGGGCCAGACCATCCTGGCCAAGAATGATGGCGGCACCTGGGTGCTGACCGGCAGCAACAGCTATACCGGCAACACCGTCGTCAATGGCGGCAGGCTGGTGCTGGGCAATGGTGGCACCACCGGCTCGATCGTCAGCAATGTCATTGTCGACGGCGGTGTGCTCGCGTTCAACCGTTCCGACAGCACCGGCTATGGTGGTGTGATCTCCGGCAACGCGGGTATTGAGCAGGTCGGCTCGGGCACCACCATCCTCACCGGCACCAATAGCTATAAGGGCGCAGCGAACGTCATGGCCGGCACGTTGCTCGTCAACGGCGACCAGTCGGCGGCGACCGGCCTCATGAGCGTGGCGGCCGGCGCAACGCTAGGGGGCACCGGCATCATTGGCGGCAATGTCGCCGTCGCCGGTGGCACGATCGCGGCCGGCAGCAACGGCGCGGGCACGTTGACCATCAATGGCAATCTCTTGCTCGATGCGTCCTCGACGCTGGCCATGGAGTTCGGCGCGGCCAATATGGTGGGCGGCGCGCTGAACGATCTGATCGATGTCAAGGGCGACCTCGTCCTTGACGGGACGCTCAACGTCTCGGAATCGGCGGGCGGCAGCTTCGGCCCGGGCATCTACCGGGTTATCAGCTATGGCGGCAGCCTCACGGACAACGGCCTCAATGTCGGCAGCCTGCCGGCCGGCACCAGCGGAAGCATAATCCAGACCTCGGTGGCCGGGCAGGTCAACCTCGTCACCAGCAGCGGCAATCTCAACTTCTGGGATGGCGACGCGGGTCCCAAGTTCAACAGTGTCGTCAATGGCGGCAACGGCAGCTGGCAGAATAGCAGCGGCAACACTAACTGGACGGATGACTCTGGCAGTCTGAACGAGACCTATAGCGACGGCACATTCGCCATTTTCGCGGGCGCCGCGGGGACCGTATCGATCGACAATGGTCTCGGTCAGGTATCCGCTGAGGGCATGCAGTTTGCCACGAATGGCTATCGCATTCAGGGTGGTGCGCTCGCTCTCGTTGGCCCGCAATCGACGATCCGGGTGGGTGACGGTACGGCGGCCGGGGCGGGGATCACCGCGACGATCGCGTCCATGCTGACCGGCAACACGCAGTTGGTGAAGACCGATCTGGGCACGCTCGTCCTGACCGGGACGAACAGCTATACCGGCGGCACGGCGATCAATGGCGGCATATTGCAATTCGCCAGTGACGATAATCTCGGTGCGGCATCCGCCGCTATTAGTTTCAACGGCGGCACGCTCAACAACACGACGACTCTTTCCACCGCTCGGGCGGTGACGCTTGTGGGGGCGGGAACCCTGCTCACCGATACAGCTACGACCCTGACGCTCTCCGGCGCTGTCACCGGCGACGGCGTGCTTACCAAGGCAGGCGCCGGCACGCTCGTGCTGACCGGCTATGCTGCGCATAGCGGCGGCACTACGATCGCCGCCGGCACCTTGCAGGTCGGCAATGGCGGCACGACCGGCAGCATCGCCGGCGATGTCACCAACAATGGCGCGCTCATCTTCGATCGCTCGAACGCTCTGCTTTATGCGGGCGCTGTGTCTGGCACCGGGACGCTGACCAAGTTGGGCACGGGCACGCTGACGATGACCGGGCTGAGCACCTACACCGGCACGACGAACGTCAATGCGGGCAAGCTCCTGTTGACATCGGGCGGGCAGATCGACGGGACGGACAAGCTGATCGTCAACAGCAGCGCCGAAATGATCATCGACGGGGCGGGCGCGCGGCTCACCGCGGGGTCGGAGATGTCCGTCATCAGCGCCGGTGCGAACAGTGCCGGAACCTTGACCGTCCGCAATGGCGGGACGGCGTCTTTTGTCAGTCTGGATATGGCGAACGGGGTGGGTAGCAACGGTACGCTGAATATTGTCGGTGCTGGTTCACAGGTAACAGTGAACGGCACCTCCACATTCGGGCGACTGGGCACGGCAACCGTCAATATTCTCGATGGCGGCAAGATCGTGTCGACCGGCTTTGGCCCCCTTATCGGCGGTCAGCTGAACCAGCCCACGTCCAGCCGTGCAATCGTCACCGTTTCGGGGACGGGGTCCGAATGGCTTGTCGATAATGCCTTCCACGCTCGCCGGGGCACGGTCACCATTGCCGATGGCGGCGTGATCAGCGCGAAAACCGCGGTCATCGGTTACGCTTCGGGTATCGGCCTCAACGCTCCATCGCTGGATATGATCGTAACGGGTGCGGGATCCCGGTTCGAGACGAGCGGTGCGCTCGCCATTACAAACATTGCCAGCGCTTCCAGCCGCGCGACGCTGACCATCGCGGATGGCGGCGTGGTCAGGGTTGGCAGCGGCACGCTGGATATGGGCCCCGCCGATGCCGCGCTCAATATCGGCGGGGTTGAAGGCGGTATGGCGGCCCATGCGGGCGTGCTCGATGCCGCTGCGGTGACGTTTGGCGCGGCTGGCAACCGCATCAATTTCAACCATGACGACGCGAATTATTTGTTCTCGGCCGCTATCTCCGGTGCCGGATTCGTCGCCCATAATGGCCCCGGCACCACTGTGCTGACCGGCGCCAACAGCTATGACGGCCCAACGCTGGTCAATGCCGGCGGCCTCTACATCAATGGCGACCAGTCCGGCGCGACCGGCCAGACCTTCGTGGCGCCGCTCGGGACGCTTGGCGGGACCGGCACGATCGGCGGCGATGTGATCGTGTTCGGCGGCGTGCTTGATCCGGGCGTGCCGGGCTCTGCGCCGGGCACACTCACGATCAACGGCAAACTCGATTTCATGCCCACAGCCACGCTTAACGTCGATTTCGGACAGGCGGATGTCGCAGGCGGCCCGCTGAATGATCTGATCAATGTCAGCGGCGACCTGCTCCTTGATGGCACGCTGAATGTGCGCACTGCGGCCGGTGGCAGCTTCGATCCGGGGATCTACCGCGTCATCAATTATGGTGGGACTCTCACGGGCGCTGGTCTTACCATCGGCACCATTCCGTCACCGGATTTCTATGTTCAGACGTCGATCGCCCAGCAGGTGAACCTGGTAAACACGGCCGGGCTGACGTTCCGCTATTGGGACGGCCCGTCCTCGATGAACGACGGCGTGATCGACGGTGGCGACGGCCTGTGGCAGCGCTCCGCCGGCAACGAGAACTGGGTGGACGATGGGAGTATTCCCAATGCGCCCTTTACGGACGATGCCTTCGCCGTGTTCATGGGTGCGGCCGGCACGGTCACGGTCGATGGAAGCCTGGGTGACGTCACCGCGGGCGGCATGCAGTTCCTCACCGATGGTTATACGCTCGACGGAGACGCCATCACGCTGGTCGGAGCACGGGCGGTCATCCGCGCGGGTGACGGCACGGCGACGGGCGCGGGCATCACCGCGGTTATCGACGCGGAACTGACCGGTGCGGCGCAAATGGTGAAGGGCGACCTCGGCACGCTGATCCTGACCGGGCCGAACAGCTATACGGGCGGCACCGCGATCCATGGCGGTATCCTGCAGGTCTCGATGGACAGCAGCCTTGGCGATGCAGCGGGCGGTCTGGGTTTCAATGGCGGCACGCTGCGGACGACGGCGGACATCACCAGCGACCGCACGGTCGCGCTGGCGGGCACCGGCACGCTGCTGACCGATGGCGGCACCACGCTCGGGCTGACCGGCGCAATCGGCGGCGCGGGCGGTCTGGTCAAGGACGGCGCAGGCACGCTCGTGCTGACCGGCGCCAACAGCTATGCGGGGCAGACTCTGGTCAATGCCGGCATGCTGGTGGTGAATGGCGACCAGTCGGCGGCGACCGGCCTGACCAGCGTCGCCGCGGGCGCGACGCTGGGCGGCAGCGGCACGCTGGGCGGCCATGTGACGATTGCCGATGGCGGCATCCTCGCGCCGGGCAACAGCCCGGGCACGATGACGATCGCGGGCGATCTCTCCCTGTCGGCCGGTTCGATCCTGGACTTCGAATTTGGTGAGGCCAATGTCGTGGGCGGCGCGCTCAACGATCTCATCAATGTCGGCGGCAATCTGGTGCTGGACGGCACGCTCAATGTCACCGAACCGGCTGGCGGCGAGTTCGGCGCGGGCATCTATCGGGTGTTCAACTATGGCGGCACGCTGACCAATAATGGCCTGAGCCTTGGTCTCATGCCGGCAGACAGCACGGCGATCGTCCAGACCTCGATCGCCGGGCAGGTCAATCTGGTGAACACGGCCGGGCTTGCGCTCAACTTCTGGGACGGCGCAGCCGGGCCGAAGTTCGACAATGTCGTCAATGGCGGCGATGGCGTGTGGCAAAGCAGCCTCGGCAACGACAATTGGACCGACGCGGCCGGTGGCGTGAACGCGGGCTATGCGGATGGTGCGATCGCGATCTTCGCCGGCGTCGGCGGCCATGTCACGGTCGACAACAGCCTCGGCGCGGTCGAGGCAGCCGGCCTGCAATTCGCGGCGGACGGCTATGAGATTGGCGGCGACAGGCTGGCGCTTACCGGGCCGCTGGCGGCCATCCGGGTCGGCGATGGTTCGGCGGCCGGGGCGGCCTTCACCGCGACGATCGCGAGCGAGCTGGCGGGCGCGACCCAACTGGTGAAGACCGACGCGGGCACGCTCATCCTCTCGGGGGCGAACAGCTACAGCGGCGGCACCGTGATCGAGGGCGGTACGCTGGCGATCGCGGCGGATGGCAATCTCGGCGATGCGGCGGGTGCGGTGACCCTTTCCGGCGGCACGCTGCGGACAATGGCGAGCCTGGCAAGCGATCGCGCCATCGGCCTGACCGGCGCGGGCACGATCCTCACCGATACGGGGACGACCTTCACCCTGAACGGCCTGCTCTCCGGCACCGGCGCGCTCACCAAGGACGGCGCGGGCACGCTGGTGCTGACCGGGGATAATGGTGGCTATGGCGCGGCCACCCAGGTGGCGGGCGGTACGCTGGCGGTCGATGGCAAGCTGGCCAGCATCGTGACGGTGGCGCAGGCCGGGCGTCTCGAAGGCCGCGGGCAGGTCGGCGGCATCCTCAACAGCGGCGTTGTCGCGCCGGGCCGGGGCGATTTCGGGACACTAACGGTGACCGGCGATTATGTCGGCAATGGCGGCACGCTGGCGATCGAGACGGTGCTGGGCGATGACAGCTCGCAGACCAGCCGTCTCGTGGTCCTTGGCGCCACTTCCGGCACGACGCAGGTCAGCGTCACCAATCGGGGCGGCCTTGGCGGCCAGACGGTCGAGGGCATCAAGATCGTCGACGTCGCGGGCGCGTCGGATGGCATGTTCACGCTCAAGGGCGATTATCTGTTCCAGGGCGAACAGGCGATGATCGCCGGCGCTTATGGCTATCGTCTCTATCAGGGCGGGGTGGCCGACCCGGCGGACGGCGGCTGGTATCTGCGCTCCAGCCTGGTCGATCCGGGCGAGCCGGTCGATCCCGGCGAGCCGACCTCGCCTCTCTATCAGCCGGGCGTGCCGATCTATGAGGTCTATGGCGCCAATCTGCTTGCACTAAACAGCTTGCCGACCCTGCAACAGCGCGTGGGCAACCGCAGCTGGTCAGCCGGCGCGAACCCGGAAGGCAGCGGCATCTGGGGCCGGGCGGAAGGCACTCGCAACCGCGCCAATGCACTGATCTCGACCAGCGACACCAACCAGACGGTCAACAGCTGGAAGCTGCAACTGGGCGCCGATCATGTGCTCAAGGCCACGGACAAGGGCGAACGGCTGGTGGCGGGCGTGACTGCCTATTATGGGCAGGCCAACAGCCATGTCCGCTCGATCTTCGGTAATGGATCGCTGAAGACGGACGGCTATGGCCTCGGCGCCACGCTGAGCTGGTATGCGCTGGAAGGCTTCTATCTCGATGGCCAGGCGCAGTTCAGTTGGTATGACAGCGATCTCGACTCCGATATTCTGGGCAGGCTGGTGCGTGGCAATGGTGGCCGTGGCGAGGCGTTCAGCGTCGAGGCGGGCAAGCGCACCTCGGTCAGCGGCACACTGAGCCTGACGCCGCAGATCCAGATGGCCTACTCGAACGTGCGGTTCGATCGCTTTGCCGGCCCGGCTGATGCGATGGTCGCGTCCGGAAAGGGCGACAGCCTGACCACGCGCGGCGGCATCTCTCTGGACCACCAGACGGCATGGGAAGGCGGCCAGAGCCACCTCTACGGCATCGTCAACCTGCGCTACGAGTGGCTGGATGGCACCCGCACCATGGTCGCCGGCACGCCGCTCGACCACGCCAATGAGCGGCTCTGGGGTGAGTTGGGCCTAGGCGCCAGCATCAGCTGGACCAAGGGCGTGACACTTTACGGCGAGGTCTCTGGCAACAGCCCGTTCCGCGACTTTGGCGACAGCTACACGCTGAAGGCCAATGCCGGGGTGCGCATCGCATTCTGAATAACCGCCCGGCGGTTCCTTTCCCCAATGGAACCGCCGGCCTACGTCCCCATGAAGGGCCGCTGCGCAGTACGATCGCCGGGTTGCCGAGGCCTAGGATGAGATCGCCTTCCCAGATCCGCAACAGTAGCCCCCGGACCAGTTTGACGGTCCATCATTCTCGGCGCAGCGGACGCGGCTCAGCCGATATTATAGAGCGATCTCAGGTTCGATGCCGGAATCTTGGATTGGTCCAAATGGGCTCCACTCTGAACTGCCTCGGACTGCGCTAAACACGGCAGCTTACCGCCGCTTCGGTGTCAAAAGGGGCCGTTCCGGTCAGTCCGACAGCCCTGACATAGGAGAGCGGGCTTTCGCTGCCCGACGAATGGCCGGTTTCGGCGTAGCCGGACGTTCCCAGTCGCAGCGCAGACCGACAGCTAAGTCCCAATATCAGTCATAGTGGAATGCCGGAGTTAATGGCCAAAAAACCACTTCGGCATTATGGGCCGCGTTCCAGCTAAATGACGAGCGAACGAGAGCATTGTCTGACATCGCCTTTCTAAGAGAACGCGGAGACTGTGGCACTGCCTTCAGCAATCAATGGGACGGCTCATGTGCAGATCATCGAGTAGTTGCTCGATCGCCCCGATGTCCGCGCTGGAACCGGTTGGATGGATCGCCCAGTTACAGTGCGGATGGGTGTTGAGGCTGTAGGTTTTGACGGGGCCGACCAACCGTCGCCAGCGATGCCTGGTTCCATCGTGAGCCCGAAGCAGCTTTGCAAGAAGAAGCTCGATCAGCTTGCCCCATGCGTCATGCCTCGCTCTCCGTCGCCCAGCAGCCCGGTGTCTCCAGATAGGCCTCGAGTTCTCGCCAGTGGCGGTCCCAACCCGGGCCGCGCCTTGCGAGCGGTACCTGCAGTTCGACCAGCTTTCGAGCGCGGCTCACCGGGTTCTCGGGCGGCGTTTGCAGGCGTTCGAGAATTGTCCGCAGACCTCGATCATTCATATCGTCCATGATGCCGCGACTGCTGTGACCGCCGTCACTTCCGGGCCTTCTTGCCCGGCTTGCGGCCAAGTCCGATGGCCTTGGCCAGAATCCGCCGTTTTTCGGAATAATTGGGCGCTACCATCGGATAATCGGCGGGCAGGCCCCATTTGGCGCGATAGTCTTCCGGCGTCATCTGATAGTGAGTCATCAGGTGGCGCTTGAGCATCTTGAGCTTCTTGCCGTCTTCCAGGCAGACGAGGTAATCGGGTTTGATCGATGCACGGATCGATACCGCCGGCTCCTGCTTCACGATGGGTTCCGCGACTGGCTGGGAGAGACCGGCGAGCGCGCCATGAACATTCCGGATCAACTGCGGAAGATCCGAGATCGCAACGCTGTTGTTGCTGACGTGCGCGGTCACGATGTCGGCAGCCAGGGTTACGAGGGTGTCATCGTCGATCATATTTATCTCCAGTCTGGACCACCTAGTGACGGCAGAATGGCAAGAGCGCAATCGAGACACAGATCGATGTCTTGATCCGGGAGTTGCCATCACATCGTAGGACCCGGTCGATTCGCTCGTAAACGGCGGACGGGAATTCGACCGGCACCAGCGAGGCCTCTCGTGACCCTGGACAGGCTCTGACGCGGCTACGCCATTCGAGCGAATTTGATCTCGCCCCGCTGACACCGATTCCCCAGGCGGGGGGAGTGACTTGATGACCCCCACCAGATTGCTCATTGGTCAGATCATCCTGGTGTTCGCGATCGTGCTCGCGGGTGTCTGGATTGCTACGCAGTGGGCAGCAGCAGCCCTTGCCTTTCAACCCGAGCTTGGCGCGCCCTGGTTTGTGTTGTTCGATCGGCCCATCTACCGGCCCTGGGCACTCTTCATATGGTGGTTCAGCTTCGATGCCTATGCGCCGCATGTCTTTGACAAGGCAGGCGCGATTGCTGCCCTCAGCGGCCTGACTGGTTGTAGTGCGGCGGTGTTCGGCTCCCTGTGGCGAGCCCGTCAGCAACGGCACATCACCACTTACGGGTCAGCGCGCTGGGCGACCGGCAGGGAGATCCGGGCAGCCGGACTGTTCGGTGATGCCGGCGTATTCCTCGGGCGGGTTGGCCAGCACTATCTGCGGCATGACGGCCCCGAGCATGTCATGGCCTTCGCACCAACCCGCTCCGGCAAGGGAGTGGGACTGGTTGTGCCCACCTTGCTTGGCTGGAGCGGCTCTGCCGTTATCCACGACATCAAGGGCGAGAACTGGGAACTGACTGCCGGCTGGCGCGCGCGTTTCTCGCACTGCCTCCAGTTTAATCCAACCGACACGCGCTCGGCGCGCTACAATCCCCTGCTCGAGGTTCGGCGTGGCGCAGACGAAGTGCGCGACGTTCAGAATATCGCGGATATCCTCGTAGATCCCGAAGGCGCGCTCGAACGGCGCAATCACTGGGAGAAGACCAGCCACTCGCTGCTGGTTGGCGCGATCCTGCACATTCTCTATGCCGAGGAAGAAAAGACGCTCGCGCGCGTCGCAACCTTCCTCTCCGATCCGCAGCGGCCGTTCACCGCGACGTTGCGTGCGATGATGACCACCAATCATCTCGGAACGGAGACCGCGCCGATCGTCCATCCCGTCGTGGCCTCATCGGCGCGCGAAGTGCTCAACAAGTCCGACAACGAGCGCTCGGGCGTCCTGTCGACCGCCATGTCATTTCTGGGGCTCTATCGCGATCCGACCGTCGCCTCCGTCACGGCCACCTCGGACTGGCGCATCGCGGACCTTGTCGAAAGTCCGCATCCCATCTCTCTCTATCTCGTTGTCCCGCCGTCGGACATCAGTCGTACCAAGCCGCTCATCCGGCTGGTCCTCAACCAGATCGGCCGGCGTCTCACCGAGCGTCTGCATGCCGACACGGAGCAGGGGCGCCGCAAACTGCTCATGATGCTCGACGAGTTTCCGGCGCTGGGTCGACTGGACTTCTTCGAGACGTCGCTTGCCTTTCTCGCCGGTTATGGCGTGCGTGCCTTCCTGATCGCGCAGAGCCTCAACCAGATCGAGAAGGCCTATGGTGAGCACAATGCCATTCTCGACAATTGCCATGTCCGCGTTGCGTTCGCGTCCAATGACGAGCGAACCGCGAAACGGATTTCCGACGCGCTTGGCACGGCGACCGAGCAGCGCGCCATGCGTAACTACGCCGGGCATCGGCTCGCGCCTTGGCTCGCCCATGTCATGGTCAGCCGCCAGGAGACCGCTCGCGCCCTGCTGACTCCCGGTGAGGTCATGCAGTTGCCGCCAACCGATGAGCTCGTGTTGGTTGCCGGCTTGCCACCGATCCGTGCCAGCAAGCTACGCTATTACGAAGATCGTAATTTCATCGCCTGCATAGTGGGGCCTCCGCTGCTGAGCGAGACCGGCTTTGCCGACAGGCCAGCCCAGCGACGCGACGACTGGCAGGGGCAGGCGCGTGGCACTGATGCGCGGCTCGGTGTGCAGTCCGATGACGAGAATGAGACCTCCGGCGGCATGGAGAAGGCTCGCCATCCTGCGTATGAGATCGGCACGCCCCCGCTGACCGAACCCGTGCCGGATGATCCTCTCGGTTTTGGCGATGACGATCCCGATGTCGCCGGCGACAAGCGCGCCATGGATCAGGCGGAGGCTCTCCGCACCGCGCGCACGGTCTACGGCATCGATGCCGGCTCGAGCCGGCCCGACGATCTGCAGCTGGACTTTTGACCATGGAGAAGGTTCGCCATCAGCTTTTCCTGCCAAAGCCCGTCAGCGACCGGCTGGAAGCGCTGGCCGCCAGGCCGGGGGCGTCGAAGTCGGCCATCCTCGCCGATGCCGTCACAGCCTGGCTGAACCGGCGCGGCGCATCCGAACTGGAGGACAGGTTCGGGCTGCGGCTCGATCGCATGTCGATGGCGTTGGGACGCATCGAGCGCGACGGCCATATCCTGATCGAAACGCTGGCGCTGTTCGTCCGTTACGAACTGGCCATCCATGCCCCGCTTGCCGAAAATGATCAGGCAGGCCGAGCCCTGGCAGCAAAGCGGTTCGACGCATTCATTATGCAGGTAGGCCGACAGATTGCCGCCGGGCGCCGCACGATCGGTAACCCGGAGTCTGAACGATGATCGCTGCGGTTTCGGCTGATCGTCGCCGCGCGATGCTGCGCACGGCCATGGGGCCGGCGATCGCTGCAGCCCTGGCCGACCCGGGCGTCATCGAGATCATGGTCAATCCCGACGGCGCGCTGCGGCTCGACCGGCTCGGCGAAGGCCGGATCGAGACGGCGGTGCGGATGGAGGCCGCGCAGGTCGAACGGATCATCCGCCTCGTTGCCTCGCATGCGCGTAGCGAGGTGCATGGCGATGCCCCGATCGTGTCGGCCGAACTGCCGCCCCATGCAGAAGATCGCGCCGGCGAGCGCTTCGAAGGCATCCTGCCGCCAGTATCGACTGCACCCTGCTTCTCGATCCGAAAGCCTGCCGGGCGCCTTTACAGCCTCGATGATTATGTCACCGACGGCATCATGGAGCAGGCCGCGGCTGACCGGCTCAAGGGCTGCGTCACCCGGCGCTACAATATCCTGGTTGCCGGCGGCACCAGTTCCGGCAAGACGACGCTTGCCAACGCGCTCCTCGCCGAAATGGCCCGGGTCGATGAGCGCATCATCCTGATCGAAGACACGCGCGAACTGCAGAGTCCTGCGCCCGACACGGTTGCGCTGCGCACCCGACCCGGTGTTGTGACGATGGCGGATCTGGTTCGCTCGACACTGCGCTTGCGGCCTGACCGGATCATCGTCGGCGAGGTTCGCGGCCCCGAGGCACTCGACATGCTCAAGGCGTGGAACACCGGCCACCCGGGCGGGATCGCAACCGTCCACGCCAACAGTGCCATGTCTGCGCTCCATCGGATCGAGGGCCTCGTCCAGGAAGTGGTGGTCACCGTTCCCCGCCGGCTGATCGCCGATGCGATCGACATCATCGTCTTCATCTCCGGGCGCGGCCTGCAACGCCGCATTGCCAGCATCGTGCGCGTCGCCGCGCTTGATCCGGACACCGGCAGCTACGCGCTCACCGACCTTCTCACCCCCTCGAACCCCCAGGGAGAATGACCATGCAACGTGCCAGGATTGTGTTCCGCAACTCCACATCATTCATCGGCGCTGCCTTCGGCCTCGCACTCGCCATCGCCACCAGCGCCCATGCCGCCGGTTCCGGCATGCCGTGGGAAGAGCCCCTCCAGCAGGTTCTGGAATCGGTGCAGGGACCGGTGGCCAAGATCGTTGCCGTCATCGTGATCATCGTGACTGGCCTGACGCTTGCCTTTGGCGAGAGCGCAGGCGGGTTTCGCCGCCTCATCCAGATCGTGTTCGGCCTGTCGATCGCCTTTGCTGCGTCGAGCTTCTTCCTGTCCTTCTTCAGCTTTGGTGGCGGAGCACTGATCGCATGATCGGCTCCGGGCAGCATATCGATGGGTTCGAGGCGCCGATCCACGGCAGTCTCGGGTCGCCCATCCTGCTCGGCGGTGCGCCGCGCGGGATCGCGATCCTGAACGGCACGATCGCAGCCGCCGTCGGTCTCGGGCTCCAGCAGTGGCTGGCCGGCCTTGCGATCTGGGCGATCGGCCACAGCATCGCCGTGTTCGCGGCGCGCCATGATCCGGACTTCGCACCCGTCATCATCCGTCACCTCCGCCAGAAAGGCTATCTCGCGTGCTGAACCTGGCGGAATATCGATCCCGCGCCGATCGGTTGGCCGACCATCTGCCATGGGCGGCTCTGGTCGCGCCGGGCGTGATCCTCAACAAGGATGGCAGCTTCCAGCGCACATTGCGCTTTCGCGGGCCCGATCTGGAGTCGGCGACCGAGGCCGAACTCGTCTCAGCCTGCGCCCGGGCCAACAATGTTCTCAAGCGCTTCGGAACCGGCTGGGCCATGTTTTTCGAGGCGGAGCGCCGGGAGGCGGCTGCCTATCCCGACAGCGAGTTTCCCGATGCTGCATCCTGGCTGGTCGAACAGGAGCGGCGCGCTGCCTTTCTCGAGGCATCCGGGCATTATGAGAGCCGCTATCATCTGACGCTTACCTGGCTACCGGCGCCGGATGGTGCTGAAGCCGCCGGGCGGTCACTGATCGATCGGCCCGATGCCGGGAAGGGCCGGGACTGGCGCGGGGCGCTGGCAAGCTTCATGGCCGAGACCGATCGGGCGCTGGACCTGTTCTCCGGGTTTATGCCCGAGGTGCGCGGGCTCGATGATGGCGAGACGCTGACCTACCTCCACGGCACTATCTCTCCGCGTCGCCACCTGGTCGCGGTGCCCGAGACCCCGATCTATCTTGATGGATTGCTCGTCGACACGCCGCTGGTGGGTGGTCTCGAACCGATGCTCGGCGACAGGCATGTGCGGACGCTGACCATACTCGGCTTCCCGGGCATGAGCCGGCCTGCCATCCTCGATGCACTCAATCATCAGGGTTTTGGCTATCGCTGGATGACCCGTTTCATCGCGCTCGACAAGAGCGGCGCGACCAGGGTGCTGACCAGCCTGCGCCGGCAATGGTTCAACAAGCGCAAGTCGATCACCGCGCTGCTGCGCGAGGTTATGTACAACCAGCCGGCCCAGTTGCTCGACAGTGACGCGGAAAACAAGGTGATCGATGCCGATCTCGCCTTGCAGGCTCTGGGCGGCGACCAGGTGGCATTTGGTTATCTGACCACCACCATCACGCTCACCGATACCGATCGAACCCGCGTCGAGGACAAGATCCGACAGGTCGAGCGCATCATCAACGGGCTGGGCTTTACCACCATCCGGGAAGGCGTGAACGCCGTCGAGGCATGGCTCTCCTCACTGCCCGGACAGGTCTACGCCAACGTCCGACAGCCGCTGGTCCATACGCTGAACCTTGCGCATCTGCTGCCGCTCTCGTCAGTCTGGGCCGGACCGACGCGCAATGCGCACCTCGACGGGCCACCGCTTCTCCATGCCAGCACGGCGGGCTCGACGCCGTTCCGGCTGTCGACCCATGTCGGCGATGTCGGCCACATGCTGGTGGTCGGTCCCACCGGTGCCGGTAAATCAGTGCTGCTGGCGCTGATCGTGATGCAGTTCCGGCGATACCCGGGTGCTCAGGTCTATATCTTCGACAAGGGCTACTCCGCACGCGCTGCCGTACTCGCAATGGGCGGGGCGCATCATGCCCTCGGCCTGGGTGCAGACGCCGGCGACACGCTGGCATTCCAGCCGCTGCGGCAGATCGACGACGCCACCGAACGCAGCTGGGCGGCCGAATGGATATCTGCGTTGCTCGCCCATGAAAAGATCATCGTCACCCCGGACGTGAAGGATGCGGTCTGGTCGGCACTTGCGAGCCTTGCATCCGCGCCACCGGAGGAACGGACGCTGACCGGCCTGGCGCTGCTGCTGCAGTCGAACGCCCTTCGCGTGGCGCTCGGCGCCTATACGCTCGATGGTCCCTATGGCCGGCTGCTTGATGCCGCGGAACAGCATCTCGCCTTTGCCGATATCCAGTGTTTCGAGACGGAGGCTCTGATGGGGCAGGCGGGTGTTGTTGCGCCCGTACTCACCTATCTGTTCCATCGCCTGGAGGAGCGCTTTGACGGGCGGCCGACGCTGCTGGTGCTCGACGAGGCCTGGATCTTCCTCGATCATCCGCTGTTCGCGGCCCGTATCCGCGAATGGCTCAAGGTTCTGCGCAAGAAGAATGTCGCCGTGCTGTTCGCGACCCAGAGTCTTGCCGATATCGCGTCGAGCAGCATTGCGCCCGCCATCCTCGAAAGCTGTCCGCAGCGCATATTGCTGCCCAATGATCGCGCGATCGAGCCGCAAAGCCGTGAAACCTACCGGCGCTTCGGTCTCAACGATCGCCAGATCGAACTGGTCAGCCGCGCAACGCCCAAGCGCCAATATTATCTCCAGTCCGCGCGCGGCAACCGGCTGTTCGAGCTCGGGCTCGGCCCGATTGCACTGACGCTCTGCGGCGCGTCGGACCCGGTCACGCAGGCACGCATCGACGCACTGCTCGCCGAACATGGCCCTGCCGATTTTGCTGAACATTTTCTCGCATCCGGCGGCCTTGACTGGGCGGCCGACCTCCTCGCCGATTTTCCCGCTCCGCAAGCCTCCGAAGGAGAAGTCCCATGAATATCCGGTCCCCGAGATTTGATATCAGGCTGCGTCGCCGAAATCTCACAATTGCGTTGCTCGGTCTTGGCTCTGTCGGATCGCTGATCATCGCGCTGGTCGCGCCGTCGCAACCAGCACAGGCGCAGATCAGCGTTTTCGATCCCGGCAATTACAGCCAGAACCTGCTGACCGCCGCGCGCACGCTCACGCAGATCAACAACCAGATCCAGTCGCTTCAGAATGAAGCCAGGATGCTGACCAACATGGCCAGAAATCTGAGCACGGTGAGCTTCCCGGAGCTCACGGCGCTGGTGGATACGCTGGGCGAGATTGACGCCCTGATGGGCAGGGCCAGGGGCATCGATTTCAAACTGGGCACATTCGATGCGCAATTCGAGGCGCTGTTTCCCGAGGCTTTCAACGAGGCCATGACGAACGACCGTCATGTACTGGATGCAGCCAGGCGGCTTGAGACTGCCAGGGCCGGTTTCAAGCAGTCGATGGCGGTGCAGAGCCGGATCGTCGAGGCAATCGAGGCCGACCGGTCGGCCCTGACGGGCCTGGTCGGTCGCAGCCAGAATGCAGAAGGCGGTTTGCAGGTGGCCCAGGCCACCAATCAGCTGCTGGCGCTGACGGCCAAGCAGCAGTTCCAGATCCAGCAGCTCATGGCCGCGCAGTATCGCGCCGAAGCGATGGAAAGCACCCGTCGCGCACAGGCGGAAAGCGACGCGCGCGCCGCCACCAGAAAGTTCCTCGGATCCGGCGTCGCTTACGCCCCTCACTGAGCGACACCGGCAGGCAGCGACGGCTTTTCCTCTCGTCGTCGCTGCCCCGCGGGGCGCGGATCTGGCTCCCTCCGCCGCGCCCCGCGGCTTCTTTCCAGCTCAGGATGATTTGCGTGAACGATCTCAGCGTCATCGACACCTTCATGACCGCCTTCACAACCTACATCGACAATGGGTTCGGTCTGCTCGGCGGCGACGTCAGATTTCTGACGTCGGTCCTCATCGGCATCGACATCACCCTGGCCGGGCTCTTCTGGGCAATGGGTGGCGAGGATGTGATCGGCCGGTTCCTGCGCAAGATCCTGTTCGTGGGCACCTTTGCCTTCATCATCGGCAGCTTCTCCTCGCTGGCCAATATCATTTTCACGTCCTTTGCGCAGGCGGGGCTCACAGCCGGTGGCGGCACGCTGACCGCCGATGATCTCATGAAGCCCGGTATGGTGGCCAGCACCGGGTTCAGCGCGGCCTGGCCGCTTGTCGAGCAGGCGTCCGAACTGCTGGGCTTCACCAGCTTCTTCGACAATTTCCTGACGATCGCTGTCCTGCTGTTCGCATGGGTATTGGTGATCATCGCCTTCTTCATCCTTGCCGTGCAGATGTTCGTCACGATCATCGAGTTCAAGCTGACCACGCTGGCCGGCTTCATCCTCGTGCCCTTCGCGCTCTGGAACCGGACCGGCTTCCTTGCCGAGCGCGTGCTTGGCAACGTCGTCAGTTCCGGCATCAAGGTCATGGTGCTCGCCGTCATCCTCGGCATCGGGTCGACTTTCTTCAGCCAGTTCGCGGCCGCGCTCGGCGGCACGGAGCCTGATATCGGCTCGGCCATGAGCCTGGTGCTCGCGAGCCTGGCATTGCTTGGCCTGGGTATCTTCGGCCCGTCGATCGCCACGGGGCTCATCTCGGGTGGACCGCAGCTCGGCGCCGGCGCGGCGTTCGGCACAGCAGTGGGGGCAGCCGGCGTCGCGGCGGTTGGCGGCGCAGCCGTCGTCGGCGGTGCGCGCGCGGTTGGCAGCGGCGCACTGGGCGCGGTCCGCGCCGGCACGGCCATGGGAGCTGCCGCGTCGAGCGCCTGGCAACTCGGCCAGCAGGCGGCCGGTTCCCCGTCGATTGCCGCCGGGATCGGTGGAATGGCCCGGGCAGCCGGGAGCGCCGCTACCTCTCGGCTGTCGGCGGTATCCGGACTCCCGGATGCGGCCTCGGCAGGTCGCCAGGCCGCGTGGGCCGCTCTCAATGGCAACTCTCCTCCGCCGGCTTACGGCGGAGGAGAGACGGCGCCCGCCTGGGCGCGCGCAATGCGCCAGCAGCAAACGGCCCGACATCATCGCCAGTCAGCGCTTCATGCCGTCCAGCACGGGGGAGGTGGCGGCGCTTCCGCGGCGCCTGACATCAAGGAAAGGGACGACACATGATCTTCAAGCGTGCTCTCCAGCGCTACGGGCGGACGCCCGAGCCTGAAACGCCGTATCAGCGTGCCGGGCAGCTCTGGGACGACCGGATCGGCTCGGCAAGGGTGCAGGCCCGCAACTGGCGGCTGATGGCTTTTGGTAATCTCGCGCTTGCCGGTGGATTGTCGGCTGGCCTGATCTGGCAATCGGTGCAGAGCCGCGTCACGCCCTATGTTGTCGAGGTCGACCGGCTCGGCGAGGCGCGCGGGGTGAGCGAGGCGGAAGCCGGCTATCGACCGACCGATCCACAGATCGCGTGGCACCTCGCACGGTTCATCACGAATATTCGCTCGCGATCGCTCGACCCGGTGCTCATGCGGCGCGACTGGCTCGGCGCCTATGATTTTACAACGAAGCGGGGCAGCCAGTTTCTGGGCGACTATGCCAGGGCGGCCAATCCGTTCGCACAAATGGGCGAGCGCACTGTTTCGGTGCAGGTCACCAGCGTCGTACGCGCGTCTGACCGCTCGTTTCAGGTGAAATGGACCGAGACCGCCTTCGAGCGCGGCGTAGCGGCCGGGACTGTGCGCTGGACCGCCATTCTGACGATAGTGACCAAATTGCCGGCGGACGCCGAGGCACTGCGCAGGAATCCGCTCGGCATCTATGTCGACGCCATTGACTGGAGCCGCGAACTGGAGGCGCCCGCGCAGCCGGCGCTGACAGAGCGACCGCCAGCCGCGCCGGTCTCGACCGATCTGTCGCCCGGATCGCCGGCCGATCCCGATCTGGTCAACGCCGCGCCACCTGAACAGGAGAACCGCCCGTGAAGATCTTCCTCGCATCGTCCATACTTGCATTGGCCACCACGAGCGGCGGCGCGCAGTCGGTCCAGACCCTGCCCGTGACGCAGCCGGGGACGGCGACGCCAGCACCGCAGGGGGCAGGGGGCCATCACCACCGCGGCGCGGTCGTGCCTGCGGTTGCGCGGGTTGCCAGTGCCAATCGAGCGGCGACGCAGGAGCCCAGGGCGCAGGGTTTCATCAACGCTGTTCAGGTCTATCCCTATAGCGATGGCGCGATCTATCAGGTCTACACGGCGCCGGGTGCGGTCAGCGACATTGCACTGCAGCCCGGCGAAGGTCTGGTCTCGGTCGCGGCCGGCGATACCGTCCGCTGGGTGATCGGTGATACGACGAGCGGATCCGGCGATACCAAACGCACCCACATCCTGGTGAAGCCATTCGCTGCCGGCCTTGCGACCAATCTGGTGATCACGACCGATCGGCGAAGCTATCATCTCCAGCTGACCGCCACATCCAGGACCGCAATGGCCGCCCTGTCGTGGACCTATCCCACCGACCAGCTGATCGCCCTGCGCCGTGCGGCCGAGCAGGCCGCTACGGCTGCGCCAGTGGCTGAGGGGCTATCTCTCGAACGGCTGTATTTCGGCTACGGTATCAGCGGCGATCGGCCGTCATGGCGGCCGATTCGCGCCTTTGATGACGGTCGGCAGACCTTTGTCGAATTCCCCGCCAGCATCGCTGTCGGCGAGGCGCCGCCGCTGTTCGTTATCGGCTCGTCGGGTGAGGCGGAGCTGGTCAACTACAGGATGCAGGGACGCTTCTATGTCATCGACCGGATTTTCAACGCTGCTGAACTGCGTCTTGGTACACGCAAACAGCAGGTCGTCCGGATCGATCGCCTTGCCAGGGGCGGCGAGCGTTCGGGGAAGCGGTCATGAACGAGGCAGCCATAGCCCCTGCATCCAAGGTCGATCCCGAGACGCTCGCAATCCGGGCGCGGCCAACACGCGCGATCCGCTTCCGGCGCGGCGTGATCATTGGCGTTGCGGCACTGGGCTCGGCAAGTCTGGTGACGGTTGCATGGATCGCCCTGAAGCCGCAGGTGTTCAGGGCAGTTGCTGACCGGCAGGAACTGTCCGAGCCGGCCAGTCGCCCGGCGACCGATGCGCTCAACGGATTGCCGGCAACCTATGGCGAGACGCCGAAACTCGGGCCACCCCTGCCAGGTGATCTGGGCCGTCCGATCCTTGCGCATCAGCGAGGCATGGCCACCGAGGCGGGGCCGGGCACCGATCCGACAGCGGCCGCGCAGCAGCGCGAGCGGGAACTCGCGGAATTGAAGGCCGCGAGAGAATCCGGTGTTCTGGTGCAGGGCCGTTCTGCGAGCGCATCACCCGGATCGCCGGCATCGCTACCTTCCGAAACGCCAACAGGTGGCGAGCCGGCAAAGCGCTCCCGAAATCCGGACAATGATCCGAACGCGCAGGGTCGCAAGGCCGACTTCGTTGCCACGCTGGACAGCGGCAGCGACGTAAATCCGCACCGTCTGGCCACGGCTCCATCACCCTGGATCCTGTCGGCGGGCAGCGTCATATCCGCCAGTCTGATCACTGGTCTGCGGTCCGATCTGCCTGGCCTCGTGACGGCACAGGTCACCTCGCAGGTCTATGACAGCCCAACCGGCCGCATCCTTCTCATCCCGCAGGGCGCGCGGCTGATCGGCAGCTATGACAGTGTCGTCGCATTCGGTCAGAAGCGCGCGCTGATTGTCTGGCAGCGCCTCATACTTCCGGACGGTCGCTCGCTGCGGATCGATAATGTGCCGGCAACCGACGTGTCGGGATATGCAGGGCTGCAGGACAAGGTCGATTTCCACACATGGTCACTGCTCAGGGGCGTTGCGCTCGCGACCCTGCTCGGGGTCGGCTCGGAACTGACCGTGACGGGCGAGAGCGATCTGGTGCGGGCGATCCGGGAATCGACCCAGCAGAATGTATCACGCGCCGGTGATCAGCTGACATCGCGTAATCTCGACATCCAGCCGACGATCACCATTCGGCCCGGCACGCCCGTGAGGCTGGTGGTGCACCGGGATCTGGTTCTGGCGCCCTGGCACGGTGAGGAGAAGTGACATGGCCGATCTTAAACTGGGCAGGCTTCCAGACCGCGTTCCGATCAAGATGACGATCCTCCTGCCACCCGATCTCCATCAGGCCCTGCAGGACTATGCCCGGCTCTATGCAAGTGCCTATGGGCAGGAGGAGCCGGTCGGCGATCTGATCCCGGCCATGTTGTCCGCATTTCTCGAAAGCGACCGGGGCTTCGTGCGATCGCGCGACATGCGGCTGCGAGGGCAGAAATGATCGAAAGGGCATGGGAGCAGAAGATCGAGCCGCTCACGGTGCGCATTTCGACCGCGGTCCGGATAACCGGACTGAGCCGCTCCCGCATCTACGAATTGATCCAGTCAGGCGATCTCGAAACGGTCAAGGTCGGACGTGCGACATTGATCCAGTATCGGAGCTTGAAAGGCCTTACGCAAATTGAGCGCTAACAAGGTTCCGGCATTTCGTCGAGAAGCTGAACAGTTCGAGAGACTGCCCCCGGGTTCGGTCAAGATGGACTGATCGAGCGATTCATAAGGTACGGCTTGAGGCTCGAAGCGGCGGTTCGCCGGCAAACGAACGCCGAAGTGATTGGACGGCTGCCCCTGCAGGGTATTAACTAGGTTATGCCCTGCAGGGGACAGGCGGCTTATCGCCGGAGGCGGCCCCGCGGACGCCCGGCTTTTGATTGCATTCCCTTTGATTTGCCGGAAGCGGCCTTAGGAGGTCTGGGTGCCGCCGCAGCCTCGCGCAGGCTGTCCAGATAGTCCGACCAGTGCTGCATCATGGCGACGCGCTCGGCCCAATATTCACCACGGGCGTAGGCGCGGCGGACGGATGATGCCTCTTGATGCGCAAGCTGCCTCTCGATCGCATCGGGGTTCCACCGGCCCATCTCATTGAGCAGGGTCGCCGCCATCGCCCGAAAGCCATGGGCTGTCATCTCGCCGGTCTCGTAGCCCAACCTCCGCAGGGCCTGATTGACGCCATTTTCCGACATCGGCCGCTTTGGCCTTCCCATGCAGGGGAAGAGATACTCATAATGGCCGGTGAATTCGCGAAGCTCCTCGATCATTGTGAGCGCTTGCCGGGAGAGGGGGACCCGATGCGGCCGTCGCATCTTCATTTTCTCGATAGGGATGGACCAGACAGCCTTATCGACATCGATCTCGATCCATTCGGCCTGGCGCAGTTCCCCCGGCCGGACGAAAAGGTGAGGCGAGAGCCGCAAGGCCATCCGGGTGACGTCCTGACCGGTATATCCCTCGATGGATTTTAGCAGGATGCCGACATCGTCAGGGTCAGTAATGGCAGCGTGATGCGTTGTCTTTGGCGTCGTCAGCGCACCGCGCAGGTCCGCAGCCACATCGCGATCGCAACGCGCTGTCGCGATGCCATAGCGAAATACCCGGCTGAGAACGCTCCGCATCCGGCGCGCACTTTCGTAACGGCCCTTTGCCTCGACCTTGCGCAGAACGGAGAGGGCTTCGGTAGGCGTGATCGAGTTAATGGGGTGGGAGCCGATCAGCGGGTACGCCATGCCCAGCAGCCAACGGATCTTGTCCAGGGTGACAACTGCGCGGCCTTCCCGTTCGCACTTCGCGATCCACTCGAGCGCGACCTCCTTGAAGGTGGTAGCCACGGCGAACCTGGCGGTGATCTTTGCGCGCTTCTTCTCGAGAACCGGATCGATCCCGGCGGCGATCGCTTTTCGCGCCTCGCGGCATTTCTCGCGCGCATCGGCGAGCGAGGTGGTCGGCCAGGGGCCGAGATGAAGTGTCTTTTGCACGCCGCCGTATCGATAGCGGAAGCGCCAGAGTTTCGAGCCGTTTGTCTGGATGACGAGGACGAGCCCCTGGCCATCGGTGAGGTTGTACGGTTTCGCCCTGGGCTTGGCGGAGGTGATCTTAAGCTGTGTCAGCATCATCGTGTTCCCGGATTCTCCGGGGTCACCCAGCAGTCACAAAATGAGCCTCTTTTTGTGACTCTTTTGCTGGAAACAGCTGGATTAACCCGGACGGTTGCCAGCGATGATCGATGAAATTGTGCTTTGAAACCAGCCGCTTGCTGGACCTCCCCGGACGCTGCTGGGGAGAACAAATGGTGCCCAGAAGAGGACTCGAACCTCCACGACCTTGCGATCGCCAGCACCTGAAGCTGGTGCGTCTACCAATTCCGCCATCTGGGCACGGGCAGGTGATTGCCTGCTGGGTAGGTGGGCGCGACTAGCTGGCAGCAGGCGGCTTGTCAACGATACGCCGCATCTTTTGTCTTAATTTCATGCGAATGGCGCGGGGGGCGGGCGATTTCGATACCATAGAAGTAGAATGCCCCTTCTCACGTTGCGGAAAGCGGCGATCAGCCGGCCAGGCCGAGACTGGCCCAGTCCAGCAGCTCTGCCATGTCCCCCACTTGCGCCGCGGGCGCGTTGGCGGGGCGAATGAGCAGCGCGTTGGCCGCCGCTGCCGCCTGCATGGCCGCGCTGTCCTGAAAATCAAGCGGAGTGACGGTGCGATCGGCGACGGTGGCGCGGATGAAGGTCGTGCGGCCGCCCGTGGCGGGCATGGCGGCGCCAAGGCGGGCGGATCGCGGGCGGGGCAGGGGGTCTGCATCGCCCGCGAGGTGTCGCGCCAATGGGATGAGGAACAATGCGCCCGTCACCATGGCCGATACCGGGTTGCCCGGCAGGCCGATGAAGATGGCACGGCCCAACCGCCCGACGATGAGGGGCTTGCCCGGCCGCATGGCGATCCGCCAGAAGTCGATGGAGCCGCCGGCCGCTTCCAGTGCGGGACGGACGAGATCATGATCGCCCACGGAAGCGCCGCCGGTGCTGACGATGATGTCGGCCTCTTCGCAGGCGCGCAGCGCCGCGACAAGCCGGGGTTGGTCATCCGGGACGATGCGATTGGCGATCACATCGGCGCCGGCGCTTTCCAGCATGGCGCGCAGCATGATGTCGTTGGAGGCAGGCAGCTTGCCGGGCGGACAGGGCGTGCCGGGCGGGACGAGTTCATCGCCGGTGGAGAGCAGCGCGACGCGCGGCCGCTGGCGAACCGCAAGATCGGCATGGCCGGCGAGGGCGGCGAGAGCGAGGCGCGGCGGCGTGAGCCGGAGGCCGGGGCTGAGCAGGTCATCCCCGCACGCAAAATCGCTGGCACGCAGGCGCACATGCCGTCCCGGCGCACCGGGGCCATCGCCGGTGAGGCGGATGAGGCCGTTCTGCGCGGCCACATCCTCCTGCAACACCACGCTGTCCGCGCCGGGCGGCATGGGCGCGCCGGTGAAGATGCGCATGGCGGTGCCCGGTGCCAGGCGGCGCGTGGGCGGGAGCGCGCCGGCCGCCACTTCCCCGGCGAGTTGCCACGGGCCGGGCATGTCGGCGGCGCGTATCGCATAGCCGTCCATTGCGGAAAGATCCGCCCATGGCTGATCGCGGCGCGCGCATAGCGGCGCGGCGAGATAGCGGCCGGCGGCCTCCAGCAGCGGCACGGATTGCGGCGCAAGCGGCTCCGCGAGCGCCAGCAGTCGTGCCTGCGCCTGGGCGATCGGGAGCAGGCTCATGACGCGTTCCGTGCCATGAGCGGACGGGCATCAGCAAGCGGTGTCGTTCCCGCGCAGCCGGCGGTGTAGCGACGGACGAGGCCATCAGGCTGATGCAGGGCCGTGCGGGGGAGATACGCGATGCCGGCATGCTTGTGCGCCGCGCCTGCTCCCGGCGCACGGGCCGGTCGCCATCGCTGGCGGACGGGGCGGCTATGGCCGTCCGCGCCGCTATTCACACCGCCATTCACACCGCCATTCACAGGGTCACGGCGCAGCGCAAATGAAACGGGCATGACCCGCACGGGGGCGACGCCCGGCGCAAGCGACATCGGGCGGACCGGACCGGCACCCACCATGCCGGCGGCGCAGCGCCTGCCATGCTCAGGCGCGCTGTCCGGCCGGGGGAGACGCCGCAGCGTGGCGGTCGCATTGAAGCTGAGGCCGGCGCGGATGAGGGGCATGGCTCAGGCCGTCCAGTCGCCGGATTTTCCGCCAGCCTTGCGCGTGACATGAATGTCACCGATTTTCATATGCTTATCGACAGCTTTTATCATGTCATAGAGCGTCAGCAAGGCGGCCGAGACGGCTGTGAGCGCTTCCATTTCCACGCCGGTCTTGCCGCTGGTGCGCACTGTGGCGGTGGCGGTGGCGCCGCTCTCGTCCAGCGCGAGATCGAGCGTGATGCTGGTCAGCGGCAGCGGGTGACACAGCGGGATGATATCACTCGTCCGTTTGGCGGCCATGATCCCGGCGATGCGCGCGGCGGCGAAAACATCGCCCTTCGCCGCGCTGCCCTGCGCGATGGCGGTGCGCGCGGCCTCGTTCATGGCGATGCGCCCGGTGGCGGTGGCCGTGCGCGCGGTATCCGCCTTGGCGGAGACGTCGACCATATGTGCCGCGCCGCTCTCGTCAAGATGGGAAAGGCCGCTCATCGCTTGAGCAGCTCGCGTGTGGCGGCTTCGACATCGGCCTGCCGCATGAGCGATTCGCCAATCAGGAAGCAGCGCACGCCATGTTCGGCCATCGCATCGAGGTCGGCGCGGGCGGCAAGGCCGCTTTCCGCGACGAAGGTGCAGCCGGCGGGGGCATTGCCAACCAGTTCATAAGTGCGCGCAAAATCGACCGTGAAGTCTTTGAGATTGCGGTTGTTTACGCCGATCAGGCGCGATTTGAGCGCCAGTGCCCGGTCCATTTCCGCCGCGTCGTGCACTTCGACCAGGGCATCCATGCCAAGGCCGATGGCGACCTCCTCAATCTCCGCCATCTGCGCATCGGACAGGGCGGAAACGATGATGAGCACGGCGTCGGCGCCGATCGCGCGGCTCTCCAGCACCTGCCATGGGTCGACGATGAAATCCTTGCGTAGCACCGGCAGCGACACAGCGGTGCGCGCGGCGATGAGATAATCCTCATGGCCCTGAAAATAGGGCGCATCGGTCAGCACGGAGAGGCAGGCCGCACCCCCGGCCTCATAGGCGCGGGCATGGGCCGGCGGGTCGAAATCGGCGCGGATCAGCCCCTTGGACGGGCTTGCCTTCTTCACCTCGGCAATCAGGCCGTAGCCCTCGGCAGCGGCGCGATCGAGCGCGCGGCGGAACCCGCGTGGCGGTGTCTGCGCGGCGGCGCGCTCTCGCAGCGCGGCAAGGCTGGTCGCCGCCTTGCGGGCGGCCACTTCTTCGCGCTTGGTGGCGCAGATTTCATCGAGTTTGTTCATCGGTAAGCGATCCAGCAGTCGAGCAGCGTCTTGGCAAGCCCCTTGTCGATGGTTTCGGCGGCTTCCTCCGCGCCCTCGCGCAGATTGTCGGCAGCACCGGCGACGACAAGCGCGGCGGCGGCGTTGAACAGCACGGCATCACGATAGGCTCCCGGTTCGCCGGCGAGCAGCCCGCGCAGGGCGGCGGCGTTATAGGCCGGATCGCCGCCCCGGATCGTGTCGAGCCTATGGCTGGGCAGGCCTGCGTCGGCGGCGGAAATGCGGCGCATGGCGACGATGCCGTCCGCCTGCACGTCCGCCACATCATTGCCGCCGGCGAGCGAAAGTTCGTCCAGCCCTTCATCGCCGGAGATGACCATCGCCCGCTCGGTGCCAAGGCTGGCGAGGGCTTCGGCATAGATGGGCACATAGGCCGGCCGCGCGATGCCGATGAGCTGGCGCGTCACCCCGGCCGGATTGGCCAGCGGCCCCATCAGGTTGAAGATGGTGCGCCGGCCGATCGTGCGGCGCAGTGGGCCCAGGCGGCCGAGCGAGGGATGATGTTTCTGCGCGAAGAGGAAGCAGATGCCGAGGTCGCCCAGGCAGCGCTCGGCCGTCTCGGCGGCACGGTCGAGATCGAGGCCCAGCGCCTCCAGCGTATCGGCCGCACCCGCCTTGGAAGAGGCCGCGCGATTGCCATGTTTGGCGACCGGCACCCCGCAGGCGGCGACGACAAGGCTGACGGCGGTGGAGACGTTGAGCGTATGATGCCCGTCGCCCCCGGTGCCGCACACGTCGATGGCGCCGGCCGGTGCGGCGATGGGGATGAGCCGCGCCCGCATCTCCTGCGCGGCGGCGGCAATCTCGATGGCCGTCTCGCCGCGTTCGGACAGGGCAATGAGAAAACGGGCGATCGCTTCATCGCTCACTGTGCCGTCGAGCATGGCGGCGAAGGCGTCGGCGGCGTCATTCTCGGTCAGTGGCAGGGTCGGGTCGGGCAAGCTGTGCATGGCTGTCCAATGGGGCGGAGCGCGGGAAAAGTCGAGCATTTCGTCTGCCCGGTGGAGGAGCCGGACGGCGTGAGCCTACGGGGCGGCGGTTGCGGATATAACGTCGAGCCGGCTCTGTGCGGCTTTCAGCCAGCGGGCAAGATAGGGGTCGGTGCGGATCTCCGGCCGGATTTCGCTTTGTTGCAGGAACCAGCCGGTCAGCCCGTCCCATGCGCCAAGGTCCCCACAAGGATGGAGCGGCCATCCAAGCTCTTCGATCGTGAAATTCGCCTTGGCCGCGTTTCTCAACATGGAGGTGGATATCCAGTTGTCCATCTCGTCAAGGCCGCCGCGCGCGACGGGGATATGATGATCGATGGTCGGAAACAGTTCATAATAAGCGAAATGGCATGAATCCGATTTCCAGTTCGGCTGGAAGGGAAAGGCCGTTGGCATCAAGATGGAGAGCAACCGGAGCGCTCCGGGGAAAACGAGCTTCTTGCCCGAATATCGGTCTATGAATCCGTCGCGCAGGAAGACCTGCATGGACTGGGTCGCGGTATATTGCCGGCCGTTGCGGATAATCGGCGTGAAGGGATAATCCCTGGCCATAAGCGCGGCGGCTTCGTGCAAGGCGCCGGAGGCGATCATCGCGCAGCAGCTTGCCAATATATCGGCCTTGTCGTCCATGGACGGGTTCCTGACCGGATCGCCAGCCTGCCGCGTCAGACCATCTCCACCACATCGGCGATGGAGGCCAGCACGCGGCTCGGCCGATAGGGGAAGCGGGCGACCTGCTCCGCTCTGGTCGAGCCGGTGAGGACGAGGATGGTCTCCAGCCCCGCCTCGATGCCGGCGACGACATCGGTATCCATGCGGTCGCCGATCATCACGGTGCTTTCCGAGCGGGCCTCGATGCGGTTCATCGCGCTGCGGAACATCATCGGGTTGGGCTTGCCGACGAAATAGGGTTTGGCGCCCGTCGCCGTGGCGATCATCGCGGCGACGGAGCCGGTGGCCGGCAGCGGCCCTTCCGGCGAGGGGGAGGTGACGTCCGGGTTGGTCGCGATGAAGCGTGCGCCCGCGCCGATCAGGCGGATCGCTCTGGTGATCGTCTCGAAACTATGCGTCCGCGTCTCGCCGAGCACCACATAATCGGCGTCATGGTCGGTGAGCGTATAGCCCACTTCATAGAGCGCCGTGGTCAGCCCGGCCTCACCGATCACGAAGGCCGAGCCATTGGGTTTTTGCGAATGGAGGAAATCCGCCGTCGCCAGCGCCGATGTCCAGATCGCCCGTTCCGGCACGTTGAGGCCGGAGCGGGCGAGGCGCGCGGCCAGATCGCGCGGGGTGAAGATGCTGTTATTGGTGAGGACGAGAAAAGGGCGCTCCTTTTCGACCAGCCGGGCGATGAACGCCGCCGCGCCGGGCAGCGCATTATCCTCATGAACGAGCACGCCGTCCATGTCCGTCAACCAGCATTCAGGCGCCCTGCGCTCGGTCGTCATTGCGTCTTCCCCCTTTATCGGCGGGCGCTCAGGCCCGCTCCGTCACCGCGAGGCCCGCCAGCCGCATGAAATTGGCCAGCATGGCGTGGCCATGTTCCGTGGCGATGCTCTCGGGGTGAAACTGGACACTGTGGATCGGCAGGCTCGCATGGCGAAAGCCCATGACCGAGCCATCCTCGCTCGTCGCGTTGACGATGAGGTCTGCCGGAACATCCTCGACGATCAGCGAATGATAGCGCGTTGCCGTGAAGGGGGAGGGCAGTCCGGCGAACAGCCCGGTTCCGTCATGCGTGACGGGCGATGTCTTGCCGTGCATCAGCCCGCCGCGCACCACCTTGCCGCCGAAATGCTGGCCGATGGCCTGATGGCCCAGGCACACGCCAAGCAGCGGCTTGCCGGCATCCGCGCAGGCCGCGACAAGGTCCAGGCTGATGCCGGCCTCATTGGGTGTGCAGGGGCCGGGCGAGAGGAGAAAGGCCTGCGCGCCGGAGGAGAGGGCCTGCTCTGCCGAGAGGGCGTCGTTGCGGACGACATCCACCTGCGCGCCCAGCTCCATCAGATAATGGACGAGGTTCCAGGTGAAGCTGTCATAATTGTCGATGACGAGGATCATGACCGGCATCTAGGCGGCAGCGCGCCGGTGCGCAAGTTGCGACATGGTGCGGCCGGTGCACCCGGCGACAGTCAGATCGGCGAATCGCAAGGCGCGCAACCGGGCGCGCCATCCACCTCGATCTGAAGCGTCGCATGGTCGATGAAGAAGCGCTCCGCCAGTTCCGCGCCGATCCGCTGGAGGAAGGCGTCGCCGGGATGACCGGCCGGCATGTGGAGATGGGCGGTGAGCGCCGTCTGCGTGGTGCTCAGCGACCAGATGTGAAGATGATGCACATCCGCCACGCCCGGCTGATCGCGCAGCCAGGCGTTGACCTGACCGCCGTCGAGCCCGGACGGCACGGCGAGCAGGCTCATCTTCACCGATTCCGTGAGCAGCCCCCATGTGCCGATCGCAATGACGATGATGATGACGAGGCTGGTCAGCGGGTCGATCCAGAGCAGGCCGGTCAGGCCGATCAGCACGCCGGCCACCACCACGCCGACCGAGACCAGCGCATCGGCGACCATATGCAGATAGGCGCCGCGAATGTTGAGGTCGCTCTTGCGGCCGCGCATGAACAGCCAGGCCGTGAAGCCGTTGACGAGGATGCCGACGGAGGCGACGGCGATCATCGCGCCGCTGCTCACCGGCGCGGGGTCGAACAGGCGGCGCAATGTCTCCAGCCCGATCGCGCCGACCGCGACCAGCAACAGCGCGGCATTGAGCAGGGCCGCCAGAATGGACGAGCTTTTAAAGCCGTAGGTGAAGCGCTCGTCCGCGCCCTTTTTGGCGAGCAGGGTCGCGCCCCAGGCGATCAGCAGGCCGAGCACGTCCGAAAGATTATGCCCCGCATCGGCCACCAGCGCCATGGAGCCGGAGAACAGCCCGTAAGCCCCCTCGATAATGACGAAGGCGCTGTTGAGGATGATCGCGATGATGAACGCCCGGCCGAAATCGGCAGGGGCATGCGTATGAGCATGGTCGTGTCCATGCCCATGCCCATGCCCGTCATGGGCGCTATGACCATGGGCGGAATGGCTGTGGACGTGCATGGAGGCTCCGGTATCGCGCCGGGCATGTCTATCAGAGCGGGCCGGGGGTTGGAAGGGCGGCGCCGGCCGGGGCGCGGCATCAGCCGGCGCATTGGCCGCTCGGGCCCGATCCCTTCCGTTCGCGCCGCCCCGTCCTTAGGATGGCCGCGGCCGCTGGCGCGGGCGGCGCCTGCGCCTCCTTGCTTGTCAGGCCCCTATCGGCTGTTTGAGGCGGCTCGACTGGCGGGCCTTGAGCAGGTCCCACATGCCGCGATGCTGGTCGAGCAACTGGGTGGCGCCGAACTGGATGGCGCGGCTCTGCCGTTCCGGCTCCGGCAGCCTGTCGAGCAGATCGAATGTTTCCGTGCGGCCCGGCAGCATGTTGCGCGGCGGTTCGATGCCGAGGCGCGCCGCGCCCGCGTCCAGTATGGCGCGGATCGTCTGCCATTCGAGCACCAGCATGACCGCCGCGCCCAATGCGGTGCCACGGCGCTCGGACTGGGCGAGCATCTCGATCGCGTGGCGCTGCTGGGCCATGATGGAGACGGACTGGCTGTGGCCGGCGGTGCTCGGCAGCGGCCCGGCCACGGCCGAAAGCCGGGTGAGATATTGCCGTTCGACCACGAAGGCGTCGATGGCCTTGAGCAGCCACTGGCGCGCGACCAGTTCAACGGTGCGGGTGGCTGCCTGATCCACCAGACCCGGCGCCTGTCCGTGCAACAATGCGGCAAGATGCACGAAATCGGCAAAATCCACCAGATCGCGCACAAAGGCCTGGCGGTCGCCATGGAGGGCATCGGCGCAATAGCCATGCGTGGCGGAGCCGTTCAGGTCGACCATGGTTGCGATGAGCGCACCGAGGCTCAAATCTATCGACATGTAGGGCTGATGTTTCATGATATGCCTCTTGAGTGACCCTGCATCGGATCAATGTAGCCCCCGCAAATGATCTAATGGCGATGGGGTTAAAGACTCCTTGATGAGAGCGCCGGCTGCCCGCATTTTTCGGCCTGGAAAAGCGAGCAAAACAGCAGGGTTTCATGGGTTTAGCGCGAATCCAGGCTGTGCGTGCGGCCTGTCCCGTCGCGGGCACGGCTGGTCGTTTCATAGCTTGGGCGGGCGATTGCCGGTTCGGGATTTGTCGCTTGATCGCGGTTCCGCCGGTCAGGTCATGAACTTTATATTGGGGAATCGCTCTGCAAGCGAATGCGCATAGACGGCGCTGTTTTTGCCGTAATTATTGTCATGCATCTCGACCGTTTTGCCCAGCAGGGCGGCCAGAATGGCGATGTGCAGCCGGTCGGTGCGGATGATTTGTGCCCGATCGATGAAGTCAGCCAGCGCGTCGACAGCCCGGGCGGCATAGGGCCATGCCATCGAGTCCGTCGCGAAGAGGGTGGAAAGGTCGAGATTATGCGGCGGCACCGCGCCGCCCTTGCTCTCGACATCCAGCCGGAAGGCATTGAGCGCGCCGTTGCGAATCTGTCCGTGCAGCGTAAGGCCGCGGACGAGCAGTTTCAGATTGCGGATGTGGAAGCGCATTGCGCCGGCGCTTGCGGATAATGCGCGTCGTGCGCGCATCTTGTTGGCGTCGCGTTGCCAGAGCAGCGCCATATCGTGCCCGAGCAGGACGCACGCGGCCGGTGCGTGACGTGTGCAGAAATCGAAGGACCGCCGCTCGCGGCAGATGATCGTGGCGCGTGCGTCGAGCCGGGCGAGCAGGTCCTCATGCGCCTGGATCGAATGCGGCAGGATAATCAGTTCGTCGTAGCGATCCAGATGGGCTTCGATGAAGCGGCGGGCATTGCGATAGGGTTTCACCAGATTGCCGCCGCCGCCGACGATGAGGCGGCCCGGCCTTTCCAGCTTCGCGGCCAGATCGACGGTTTGATAGGCAAGGCCGATACCGTCCAGAAACTGGTAGCTCGCCTCGGCGATCAGCGAATCCCCCGCATTGCCGCTATTGGGCGCGAAGTGGGTGAGGCGCGCAGGCCCTGCGAGCAGCAGGTCCCGCAATCCTGGCGTGTCGATGTCAGACAAGATGCGCCTCGATACCCATGACCGTTCCTTCCCGCTGTTCAATCGACATGGCGCATGCGCCCGAGCTGCCGCTTGATCCGGCGCATAAAGGCTTTCGTCTCGCGCAGGACCGGCATGCGATCGGTGAGGCCCAGCGCATGAATATCCGTGCGCGAGGGCCGTTGATGGCCGATTTCAGGCGTGGCCAGATAGGTGGCGAATGCCGGATGCGCCTTGCGGAACCAGCTATAGGCGCCGTCCACATGCATGGGGCCACCTGCCGGATCGCCTGGCCGGCCCTCGGCCATGCGGGCAAGATAGGGCACCGCCGCCGTGACGGCCTCCCGCGAGAAAGCCAGACAATGCGTGGTGCGGATGGTCTCGGCGCAATCGGCAAGGGAGAGCGGCGCTTTATCCAGCCGGCCGCCATATTGCTCATAGCCGCCATAGAAGATCGCCCAGGGCAAAGCGCGCAAGGCCGCCAGCATCGCGGGCAGCCGCGCTTCCGCATCTTTCGAGAAATCCAGATCGTCTTCCAGGATCAGAACATTGCGGGCATCGCTGGCGAGCGTTTCGCGCAATATGTCCAGATGGCTGTGAAAGCAGCCGCGCGCGCCGATCGATGGAAAATGGCCCGCATCGTCCGGCCGGCAGGCATCGTGAAAGGCAATATGCGCGCCATCGACAGGCAGGCCGAGCCGCTCCAGTTCGCCGGTCATCTCCCTGCGGCGATCAGCCCGCTGGACGAGACTGATGATCCGAATGCGGTCGAACGTGTCGAGCAAGGCCTGGCCAGCGTCGGTCGGCATCGAACCCCCCTTCATGATTCCCGTTTCCGGCCGGTCGCGCAATGCGTCCGGCCGGAGCTGCCCTTATTGGTCGAGGAAGCTGCGCATCTTGCGGGAGCGCGAGGGATGCTTGAGCTTGCGCAGCGCCTTCGCCTCGATCTGCCGGATGCGTTCGCGGGTGACGCTGAACTGCTGGCCGACTTCCTCCAGCGTGTGATCGGTGTTCATGCCGATGCCGAAGCGCATGCGCAGCACGCGTTCCTCACGCGGGGTGAGGCTGGCGAGCACGCGGGTCACCGTCTCCTTGAGGTTGGCCTGAATGGCGGCATCCACCGGGATGATCGCATTCTTGTCCTCGATGAAGTCGCCCAGATGCGAATCCTCCTCGTCGCCGATCGGCGTTTCGAGGCTGATCGGCTCCTTGGCGATCTTCATCACCTTGCGCACCTTTTCGAGCGGCATGGAGAGGCGCTCGGCCATTTCCTCCGGCGTTGGCTCGCGGCCCTGCTCGTGGAGGAACTGGCGGCTGGTGCGCACCAGCTTGTTGATCGTCTCGATCATGTGGACCGGGATGCGGATGGTCCGCGCCTGATCCGCGATCGAGCGGGTGATCGCCTGTCTGATCCACCAGGTCGCATAGGTGCTGAACTTGTAGCCCCGGCGATATTCGAACTTATCCACCGCTTTCATGAGGCCGATATTGCCCTCCTGGATGAGATCCAGAAATTGCAGGCCGCGATTGGTATATTTTTTGGCGATGGAGATGACGAGGCGCAGATTGGCTTCCACCATTTCCTTCTTGGCGATGCGCGCCTCGCGCTCGGCCTTCTGCACCATGTTCACGATGCGGCGGAACTCGGGCAGGGACGTGCCGGTGGCTTGTGCGATCTCCGCCACTTCATTGCGGATGCGCTCGACCGGTTCGGCTTCCGCCTTGGCGAAGGCGGCCCATTTCTTGTCGATCTTCACCACGCGTTCCAGCCAGCCGTCATCCAGTTCCTGGCCGACATAATGCTCCAGAAAATCCTTACGCGGCACCTTGTGGCGCTCGGCAAGCCGCAGCATCTGGCCGCCCAGGGTCGTCAGCCGGCGGTTGAAGGCATAAAGCTGATCGACGAGATATTCGATCTTCTGCTGGTGGAACTGGACGCTCTCGACCTCGGCGGTCAATTCCTCGCGCAGCTTCTGATAATTGGTCTCGCTGCGCGCCGGCAGTTCCTCGCCATTGCCAAGGGCGATCAGCCGGGCCTGCTGGAGCTTGCCGAACTTGCCGTAAAGCTCGGCGATCCGGGCGAATTTGAGCAGCGCATCGGGCTTGAGCAGCTCTTCCATCGCGGCGAGCGAGAGGGTGTTGTCCTCATCGTCATCCTCTTCCTGGCGGGGCGTGCGGCGCTCCACCATGGAATCCTCGTCGCCATCGTCCGCATCCGCCTCGTCCTTGACGTCGTCCTCATCCTTGAACGACGGGCCGGCGGTCTTTTCGGAGATTTCGCCGTCATCATCGCCCTCGGCCTCTTCGGAGAGATTCTCCGGGGCGGGGTCCTTGGTCAGCATCGCGTCGAGATCGAGAATCTCGCGCAGCTGCATTTCGCCATTGTTGAGCGCGGCTGACCATTCGATGATCGCGTTGAAGGTTGTCGGGCTTTCGCACAGGCCGAGGATCATCGTGTCGCGACCGGCCTCGATACGCTTGGCGATGGCGATTTCGCCCTCGCGGCTGAGCAGTTCGACAGCGCCCATCTCGCGCAGATACATGCGCACCGGGTCGTCCGTGCGGTCGACGGTCTCGCGCTTCTTCTCGGCGACATTGCCGCTGCCATCCTCGGCGGAGCCGTCGATCGCCTCGACTTCCGGCTCCTCTTTCTCGTCGCCATCCTCGCTGGCTTCTTCATTCTCGACGATGTTGACGCCCATATCGTTGAGCGCGGCCATCACATCCTCGATCTGCTCGGAAGACATCTGGTCCTGCGGCAGCGCGTTGTTCAGCTCGTCATAGGTGATGTAGCCGCGCTTTTTCGCGCGGGCGATCAGCTTTTTGACCGACGCTTCGTTAAGGTCGAGCAGCGGGGCATCGCCGCTGTCTTCCGTCTGAGTTTCGCCCTGATTGCTCTTGCTCGCCATGAGTCGCCTTACTCCGCCCCGGACCATGAGGCGGCCCGGACAAAATTGTTCCGTTCATTCCTGGGGTTGGGCCAGTTCAGCGACCCTGGACGCCAGATCCGTCTTCAGCTTGCGCAAGGACTGCTGCCGGGCATAACCGGCTTCGTCCAGATTCTCCGCCATCGCTCTCGTCACCGCCGCCAGCTCGGCGTCGATTCGAGGCATTGCAACGATCACCGCGATCGCCTCGGCCAGATCGCGCTGTGCGCGCTGTCGATCGGCCTCGATCCGGGTGAAGGTGAAATGCAAGGCATCAGCGCGGAGCAACCCTCTTGCCATATTATACAGATCACGCTCGGCCAATATGGTAAGAAGGGCTTCGGTTTCAACCGTTTCTTCTTCGTCGCAGCTGCCGATGAGTGCATCGAGCAGCCGGGCGAGTCGCATATCGCCCGGCCGCAGGCTCGACAGGGCCTCGCGGTGGACGATGATTTCGCTCGGAAAACGCAGCAATCCGGCCAGAACGGCGCGCAGCAGCAGCGTGTCGCCGCCGCCTTCGCTGATCGCGTGGGCCTCCGGGCCGGGGGGCGGGGGCGGGGGCATCCAGCGGCCGTTCTTCATGGAGCCGCCGCCGCCGCGCCGTATCTGTCCTGTCCCGCCGCGCTCCGGCCGCATGCGCGGGGCGAAGAACAGCGCATCGTAGCGCTCCTTGAACAGCCGGCCGTAAAGCGCGCGGATGTCGCCATCGGCGATGGTGGCGGTGAGGGTGGACAGGCGCTGCTTGAGGCCGGCGCGTTCCTCCGGGGTGCCGAGCGGGGCTGCGTCCAGTTCGCTCTGCCAGAGCAGGTCGGCCAGCGGAATGGCGGCGGCAAGCACCGCCTCGAACGCCTGCACGCCGGCCGCGCGGATGAGATCGTCCGGGTCCTGTCCGGCGGGGAGCGCGGCGAAGGCGAGGCTGTGGCCGGGCTTGAGCAGCGGCAGCGCGCGATGGGCGGCACGCAGGGCGGCCCGCCGGCCGGCCGCATCGCCGTCGAAGCAGAGTATCGGGGTTTCCACCATCGTCCATAATCTGGCGATCTGATGCTCGGTAAGGGCGGTGCCGAGCGGGGCCACCACTTCCTCGATCCCGGCCTGCGCGATCATGATCGCGTCCATATAGCCCTCGACCACGATCACCCGGTTCGCCTTGCGGGCGGCGGGCGCGGCCTTGTCGAGGTTATAGAGCGTCCGTCCCTTGTCGAAGAGCGGGGTTTCCGGCGAGTTCAGATATTTGGGCTCGCCCTGGCCCAATATCCGCCCGCCAAAGGCGATGACGCGGCCGCGCTGGTCGCGGATCGGGATCATCAGCCGGCCGCGGAAGCGGTCATAGCTTTCCCGCGCCGGCCGTCCCGGCTCGTCCTCGGGCTGGATCAGCATGCCGGCCTCGACCAGCATGGCTTCGGGAAAGGCGTTGAGCGCGGCCTTCAGCTTGCCCCGGCTATCCGGCGCGAAGCCCAGGCCAAAGGCGCGGCGCGTCGTCTCGCTGATCCCGCGCCGGCTGATATAGGCGCGGGCCTCATCGCCCTCCAGTCCCTCAAATTGCGCGACGAACCACGCCTGCGCCGCCGCCGTCACATCGTGCAGCGATCGAGCGGCCTCGGCGCGGCGTGCGGCGCGCGGGTCCGGCGCGGGCATCTCCAGCCCGGCGGCTTCGGCCAGTTCCTTCACCGCCTCCATGAAGGGTAGGCCGCGCTGGTCGGTCATCCAGCGGATCGCATCGCCATGCGCGCCGCAGCCGAAGCAATGGTAGAAGCCCTTTTCGTCATTGATCGTGAAGCTGGGCGTCTTCTCATGATGGAAAGGGCAGCACGCCTTATATTCGCGCCCCGCCTTCAGGATTTTCACGGATTTGCCGATCAGCGCGGAGAGCGTCGTGCGCGCGCGCAGTTCATCGAGAAATTGAGGGGTGAGGCTCATTTTTCGGGCGTCTCATGTCGAGAGTCGAGGCGCGAGATCACGGCACGTTCCAGGGGCGGCCTGGCAAAGAAAGACAGGGTCGCCCAATCCTGCCCCATAAGTGCTTCCTTCCTGGCGCGGGACCATTTCCTGACGACCAGTTCCGCGCTCAAGGCCTCCTCCCGCGTTCCGAAGGTCTCGGCCCGTGCGAGGCTCACAGGGCGGCGGCGACTCGTGAAGTCGCAAAAGCCGCCCGTCTGGTGCTCGCCGATGCGGCGGTCCAGATCATCCGTATGGCCCGTATAATATGCCCCGTCGGCACAGCGCAGAATATAGGTCCAGAATGCCATGGGCCACACCTATCCGTTCGGTTCGAGCGAACTTACCCGTTCGTGTCGAGCGAAGTCGAGACACGCAGAGTGCTATATGGTTCTCGACTTCGCTCGAACCGGACGGGCGGTATGAAACGGGCTCCGGAGCCTAGCCCAGCGCTGCCTTCACCAGTCCGCTGGCCTTGCTCATGTCGAGCGTGGTGCCGTGCCGTTCCTTGAGCAGCGCCATTACGCGGCCCATATCCTTGATCGACGTCGCGCCGACCTCGGCCTTGATCGCCTCGATCGCCGCCTGTGTTTCCGCCTCGCTCATCTGCGCGGGCAGGAAGCTTTCGATCACGGTCAGTTCGCCCTGTTCCTGCGCGGCCAGTTCGGTGCGGCCGGCCTGCTCGAACAGGGCGATCGACTCGCGGCGCTGCTTGACCATCTTCTGGAGCACATCGACAACGATCGAGTCGTCGTCATCCGGCGCATTGGTGGCGACGCGCAGTTCGATGTCGCGGTCCTTGAGCTTGGCGAGGATCAGGCGGATGGCCGCGAGCCGCGCCTTGTCACCACCCTTCATGGCAGTGATCTGAGCAGCCTTGAGTGTATCGCGAATCACCGCGCAGCCTCCTTGTTTTTGAGCGGGAAAGGAGGAGAGATAGCGCGTTTTGCAAAAACATAATAGATTGACCGTGCAGGCGCGAAGACCTAGTGAACCGGCCGTTTAGCCTGCACGACGGCGCGGGCAACATCGTAAAAAATTGAAGGATCAGACAGCCATGGCGAACGCCAGATACCCCACCGTGCCCAAAACAGCGACGGGGGTATTGGTTCTCGCGGATGGAACGGTGATTTTCGGCCGCGGTTTCGGCGCGGTTGGCGAGGCGGTCGGCGAATTATGCTTCCACACCGCGATGACCGGCTATCAGGAGATCATGACCGATCCGAGCTTCGCCGGGCAGATCGTCAACTTCACCTTCCCGCATATCGGCAATGTCGGCACCAATGATGAGGATGTCGAGTCGACCGCCTCGCATGCGCTGGGCTGCGTGGTGCGGGAGGATGTGACCGCGCCCAGCAATTTCCGCAACAGCAAGCCCTTCGACGCATGGATGAAGGAGCATGGGCGCATCGGCATTTCCGGTGTCGATACCCGTGCGCTCACCCGGCTGATGCGCACGGCCGGCGCGCCCAATGCGGTGATCGCGCATGATCCCGCGGGCAGGTTCGATCTGCCGGCGCTGCATGAGAAGGCTCGCAATGCGCCGGGTCTGGAAGGGGTGGACCTGGCCAGCGACGTGACCGGCGCGCAGCGCGGCTGGACGGGCGGTCCCTGGCATCTGGGCGCCGGCTATGCGAGCGCGGACGCGGAGAATGCGCCGCATGTCGTCGCCATCGACTATGGCGCCAAGGATAATATCTTCCGTCATCTGGTGAAGGCCGGCGCGCGCGTCACGGTGCTGCCCGCCACCGCCGGCTATGACGAGATCATGGCGCAAAAGCCCGCCGGCGTGTTCCTCTCCAATGGCCCGGGCGATCCGGCGGCGACAGCGCTTTATGCGGTCCCGGTGATCCGCCGGTTGCTGGATGCGAACATGCCGATCTTCGGCATCTGCCTTGGCCACCAGCTGCTCGGCCTTGCCGCCGGCGCGAAGACGAAGAAGATGCCGCAGGGCCATCGCGGCGCCAATCATCCGGTCAGGCGGCTGGAAGCGGGGCCGGATTACGGCAAGGTCGAGATCACCTCGATGAACCACGGCTTTGCGATCGAGACCGAGACGCTGCCGGCCAATGTGGTCGAGACGCATGTGAGCCTGTTCGATGGCTCCAACTGCGGCATCGCCTTCACCGACAAGCCGGTTTTCGCCGTGCAATATCACCCGGAGGCCTCGCCCGGCCCGCAGGACAGCTTCTATCTGTTCGAGCGGTTCGTGGAGCGGCTCAAATGAGCCTCAAGCTCCCGCAGGTCGATCCCGCCCGGCTGGAGGCGGAATGGGCGCAGGACAAGGATGTCCTCGCCAATCTTGCCGCCAATGGCGACAAGGCCCATATCCGCCGCCCGGTGGATGTGAGCTTTCTTGGCAATGATGCCGGGTTCGACCGGGTGCTGGAGATTGCCAGCCAGTTCGGCTTCGTCGAGCTGGATCGCGAGCAGGATGAGGCAGGCGACCTCTATCTCTTCCTCGAATGCGAGCAGGCGGTGGACGAGGAATCGATCCGCGCGCTCACCAGAAAATGCCTCCAGATCGAGATCCTCTGCGGCGTCGAATATGATGGCTGGGGCTGCGAGGCCGAGACAGGGTCGGTGCATTGAGGCGGGGTAGCGAGCGGCGCGCGCGCCCGGAACCGCTGCAGACGCAAAATCATTCAAGCGAAGTAGAGCATAATGCCCAAAAGAACTGACATCTCCTCGATCCTCATCGTCGGCGCGGG
>Ga0182736_1000216_pt1 | contig 110803 bp, 85 predicted proteins | sample eDN5th30CKraftBY_FD_128882 | JGI IMG/M metagenome (GOLD analysis project Ga0182736, IMG submission 128882) | Enriched backyard soil microbial communities from Emeryville, California, USA - eDNA 5th pass 30_C Kraft BY (version 2) (version 2) | ecosystem: Environmental > Terrestrial > Soil >... | reverse complement strand
TGGCTTCTGCTCCTCGTCCCGCGCCCAGAGCGCGAAATCGAAGATCAGCCGCGCCAGCACCGAGACGACGACATGGGTGATCTCGGATGGCATGGCCGAGGTATCGACGATGGAGATGGGCTTGCCGTGTGCGGGCAGGCGGAAAATCTTGGCGAGGAAGGCCTGCATCGAATCCGCCACCAACATGCCGGAGAACATGAAGCTGAAACGCGGATCGGAGCGGATTTCATCCAATCGTGTGCGCAGGCGCAGATAGGGGAGCGTGTTGGTGCCCTTGTCCAGCTTGCCCATCTCGTTCTGGAGAATGGCGGCGAGGTCCGAGAGCAGATAGGGCACCGGCGAATCCACCGTCAGCCGCCCGATCCCTTCCGCCAGCCGGTTGCGGCTGCGCGCGGCGAGCAGGCATTTGGCGAGAATATCACAATCCTGCGCACGCTCCGGTCCCTTGGAGGTGACGAGCATCTCGCAATGCTCCTCGAAATTGAGGAGCCAGTAGGGCAGTTCGAGATTGCCGGCATGATAGACCTGCCCGTTGCCGGCGAAGGCCGCGCCATATTCGCCATGCGGGTCGATCATCACGATATGGCCCTCCGGCGAGAGGTCGCAGATGCGGTGGAGGATCAGCGCCGCCGCCGTCGACTTGCCGGTGCCGGTGGAGCCGAGCAGCGCGAAATGCTTGCCGAGAAGGCTATCGACCAGCAGCGCCGCGCGCGTCGCCGCGGTGGGATAGACGGTGCCGATCTCCACGCAAGTCTCATCATGCGCGGCGTAGATTTCCGCCATGTCGGTGCTGGAGACGGGCTGCACCTCCGTGCCCGGCACCGGAAAGCGCGTGACACCCCGGCGGAAGCGGAAGATGCGCCCGGTGAGCTGCTCCTGATCGCCCTCACCGAGAAAATCCACATCGGCCTGGATATGATCCTCCGAACGACCGTCGAGCGCCAGCGTGCGCACCGTGGCGACCAGCCAGCGCTGGCCGACGCGCATCTTGATCTGGCTGCCGACCTGGCCCGCCATGGCGATGCTGACGTCGCTCTGGCCGCTCATCCTTTCCATGGCGGCAATATCGAGCAGCACCTGAGCGGACCCGCGCGAGATGGCCGAGACAAGCCCGATCACCAGATCGGACTGGCGGCGCATCGGCGTGGGCGCAGCCTGCGTGCCCGCCACGGGCGGCGTGGCCACGCCCTCCGGCCCCAGCCCCCCCGTCATGAAATTCATGCTGCTCGCTCCCGCGCTCCGTGATGCGCGCCACGCTAGCAGCCGGCGGTAAACAAAATCCTGCGTGGCAGGGGAAATGGCTGGATCGAAAGCTGAGAAAACTTCAGCACGAAGCCTCCTAAAGCCAACCCTTCGCTACCCCAGCACTGCCGAAACCCGCCCGGCGACCAGGCCCGCGAACAATCCCATGGCGACCGCGATGACGATGGCCACGAGTCCGTAGATCACGCCATGCTCCTGCGCGAACACACCGATCAGCCGCTCGAAGCCGGATTTGTGCACCTCGATCTCGCGCACGGCGGCGGCGAGCACACGACCATTCTGCACCAGGAACGTCTCGGCTGTGTAGGTGCCGGTGACGACCCGCGCGGAGAGCGGCAGGCGCGCGCGGTAGAGCACGCCATCGGTAATCTCCACCGATCCGGGCTGCTCCACATACAGGCCGGCGCGTTTGTTGAGATCATTGAGGCCCGATGCGAACCGGTCGATCTCCTGCGTATCGCTGAGCGAGGCGGGCGAGAGCTGGAGCTTGTTGAGGCCCAGTTCGTAAATCGCCGCCGTCCGCTCATCGACCAGCTTGTCGATCGGCTTGGACGAGGCGACCGCGTAGAAGCTCGGCGCGGAACGAAAATTGATGCTGTCCGCATTCACCCAGATGCCGGCGATCTTCTGCTTCTCGCGCAGGGTGATCGACTGGCTCGGCCCCTTGAGCACGACGATGATATCCGCCGGCTCCTCCGGCAGACGGCCATTGGGATAGAGGATCGCGCCGAACAGCAGCAGCTCCGCGCCGGTGAAGCTGAACTTGATCTCGACACTGCGCTGCGAGACGTCTGGCACCAGCTGTGGCGCGGCGTTTTGGGCGAGCGCGGCCTGGCTGCCGAGCAGCAGCAGCGCCGTGGCGATCCAGGCGACCAGCCCCCTCACTGGAGCGCCACCGTGTAGATTTCATCCGGCCTCCAGCCGAGGCCCAGTGCCATGCGGATCGCCACCACCAGCACGATGAAGGCGAGCAGCACGCGCAGATATTCCGGCCGCACGGACATGGAGATGCGCCCGCCAATCTGCGCGCCGGTAACGCTGCCGATCAGCAGCAGGAAGGCAAGCACGAGATCGACCGCATGGGTGGTGAGCGCGTGCGCCATGGTCGTCACCATCGTCACGAACAGGATCTGGAACAGCGAGGTGCCGATCACCGGCTGGGTCGACATGCCGAGAATATAGAGCATCGCCGGCACCAGCACGAAGCCGCCGCCCACGCCCATCAACATGGTGAGGATGCCGGAGAAGATGCCGAGCAGCAGCGGTGCCAACGGCGAGATGTAGAGGCCGGAGGGATAGAAGCGCCAGCGCAGCGGCAACGCGGCGACCAGCGGGTGATGCCGCCGCTTGCGAGCCGGCGGCTTGATGCCGCGCCGCGCCATGATGAGCGCGCGGATCGCCTCATGCGCCATCAGCAGGCCGATCGAGCCGAGCATCGCGACATAGAGCAGCGCGATCGCCGTATCGATCTGGCCGAGCCGGGTGAGCAGGCGGAAGATGACGGTGCCGATCCCCGCGCCGATCATGCCGCCAACCACCATCACCACGCCCATCCGCACGTCCACCGTCTTGCGGGCGAGATGGCTCACCACGCTGGAGACGCTGGCGCCCATCACCTGCGTAGCAGACGATGCCGCCGCCACCGTGGGTGGAATGCCGTAGAAAATCAGCAGCGGCGTCGTGAGAAACCCCCCGCCGACACCGAACATGCCGGACAGCAGGCCGACCAATCCGCCCAGCCCGATGATGACGAGCGCGTTCACCGAGAGATTGGCGATCGGCAGGTAAATATCCATGCACCCCTCGGTAGCCGCAAAGCGCCCCCACCAAAAGAGGCAAGCGTGCGAGACAGGTTATTGGGCCGATCCGGGAACCGGGAGGAAGGTGTCGAGGGAGAGAGGTGCGCAGTTCCGGGAGGCCAGCGCGTTGCCCGGCACAGCCCCACCTTTCACGATCACGCGGCGCTCTCACAGGCGAGAGCCTATGCCTCAGAAATCACTCACCAGGGTGATGGCCGGTCCGCGCGCTGGCCGGGCATCGCCCACCACACGCTCGCGCCATTCGAGCGACAGGCGCAGGGCCGTTGCGCCTGCCGGCAAACGCAGCCCAAGTTCGGGGCCGATATCGAGCCGGCTGGCGCCCGGCTGCACGCCGCCGGAAAGACTGGCGCCCAGCGTCAACCGAGATGGCGAACGGCTGGACGAAAGCCGATAGCCGAGGCTTGCCTTGCCATCCGCAAAGCCGTCCAGACTCGGCAGACCGACAAGGCCAGCCTGCGCATAGCCTTCCGCGACCAACCGGGGGGCAAGCTCGCGCGGATTGATCCCCCCGGCGACAAGCAGCGCGAAGCCGTCCCGCCCGCCCCGCCCGAGGCGCTGGCGACGTTCCGCCAGCACGGAGACGGGCGCATGGCCCGGCCGGAGAGCAACGCCCAGCGCGGCTTCTTCCGACGGGGCGCCGCTCAACGCGCGGCTGACCCGCCCGTAAACGCCGATGCGACCCAGACCGGACTCCGCAACGCGATAGTCGATGCGCGCGCCGGCCTGCGATCCGCCGAGCAACGCCGCTTGCGCCAGGCCGCCTGCGACATCCGGCCGCCACAGCATCCATGCCGTCCCGGACCAGCGACGCCCCTCATGTCTCTCCTTGCCCGGCGGTGAGGGAATCCGGTGAGGCTGCCCATCCTTGCCCGCCGCCGGTGCCTGCTCGCCCTGCCGATGGGTCGCAGAGGCGCGCCCGGCAACCCAACCAGTGTCATCCGTTCTTTCGGCATGGCTCTGGGCCAGCTTTCCATCGGAGAGTTTCCTCTGGAAGAGGGGAATGTCCGGGTGGTTCACGCCTGCAAATCGCCTCGCCAGCATGCGGCCCATTGCTTCCGAACCGGGAGCAATCTGTGATGATTGCATGACATCCGGCTTCTCTCCGGACGGCAACGGCTCCTCGCGCCGCGCTAAGACGGGCCGCGCCTGCTCGGTAGCCGTCCCCATGAACGGCACCGCCGCCGACAGCAAGACCAACGCCCGCATCGCGATCCAGCCGCCGACGATCCAGCCGAGGAAACGGAGGGGTTGCCCCGGCCGCCTCATGGCCGCGCTCGCACGGTATCGGCGGGGAAGCGATGCTGCGTCTTGTCCCACGCCAGCGCCTGTCCGCGCAGGTGCCGCCAGTAGAGCATCACCGCTCGCCGCGCCGCCATCATCGCGATCACATTGGCAATGAAGGCGCGCGGAATGGAACGCAGCGCCTCGCCCCACCCATAAGCGCGCCAGACGAACAGCAACCGCACCACAAGCCGCCACGCCAGCAGCGCCGTCGTCACCCCCAGCAGCATTGGGAGCGGCGCCGGCCACGGTGTCGGCGCGCGGCCGGTCAACAGCGCGGCGCCATCTGCCAGCACGCCCAGCACCAGCCCGATATAGGCCGCGAACAGCACCAGTGCCGCCAGCGCCGCGCGCCGATCCCGCAAGCGCATCCAGCGCTCGCGCCACCGGCCGGACCAGCCCATCCGGTCCCAACCGGCGAGCGCGATGCCCACCGTCCAGCGCGCCTTCTGTCGCACCGCCGCCGTGAGCGTATCGGGGAAATATTCGCGCGTGGCGATCAGCCCGCCCTCGGCGTCGCGCATCCGCACCAGCGCACCGCGCCCGCCATCCTGCCCCAGCCGCAGGCCCAGCTCATAATCTTCGGTGAGGCTGGTCGCGTCGAACGGCCGATCCTCCCGCGCCGCTGCCACGCGCCCCAGGGCCGCGCGGTTGAAGCCGCAACCGACCCCAGCGGAGGGCAGCGCCGCGCCCAGCGCCTCGCGCACCAGCAGGGCCTTGCCGTGGGCTTCTGCAAATTCATCACAATAATGCCCCGCCACCCAGCGCGAGCGGGCCGAAACCAGCGGCAGGACCGGAAGCTGCACCAGCGCGAAGCGCGGCGCGAGGAGGCCGATCACCCGCAACGCATCGGGATGGACGACATCCTCGGCATCGTGGAGCACCACGGCCAGCGCTTCCCGCCCCTCCGCAGCCTCCCAGCGACGTAGCGCGCGCCAGAGCTGGTTGAGGCAATCCGCCTTTGTCGTCGGCCCCGGCTGTTCGTTGATGACCAGCGTGATCCGTCCGGCGCCCGGTCCGGCGGCGAGATCGGCCACCGCCTCGATCGTCGGCCGGTCATTGGGGTAAAGGCCGACGAAGATATGCAGATTTTCGTTCGGCCACGCGACGAGGCAGCCACGCAGCATCGCGCCGATCACCGCCGCCTCATCCCATGCCGGCACGAAGATCGCAATCGGCCCAGCCTCTCCCGGCGGCGGCAGATCGCGCGCGGTCATGCGCGGAATGCGGCTATAGACGGTCAGCGCCCGCCAGAGACGGCGCACGCCGTAAAGCACATCCAGCAGCACGTCGTCCAACCCGCCAAGCAGCAGGCCGACCCCGGCAAATAGCAACAACTCGTTGCGCAGCAGCTCCAAGGCCGCAACCGCCGCCCCCATTCAATCCCCCCTCGCCGGCTTCTCCCGCGCCGGCAGGGGTGACTGCACGGCTCGCCCGCAAAAGAACAACTGAATAATTATGATGATTGATCAAATAAAATTTGTGAACAATCGCCCCGCCGGGTTGGTTTGACGCAGCCGCCCGGCTTCTCTAGCGAGGAGGGACCATGGCCATGCCGGACCTTCCCGCTGCCCGCTCCGCGCTCCGCGCCTTCCTGGGGGGGCAGGCCGCCGGCGGTGCGCTGCTTATCCTCGCGGCGGCGCTGGCCATGCTGGTCGTCAACCTCTCGCCCGATCTGGCGGAGGCTTATCATCATCTGCTCAACCAGCCGGTGGGGCCAACGCTCTCGGCAGCGCTGGGCGCGATGACGCCGCACCTTTGGATCAACGACGGGCTGATGGCGCTGTTCTTCTTCGTCATCGGGCTGGAGATCAAGCGCGAGTGGCTGGACGGGCGCCTGGCAAGCTGGGACCAGCGCCGGCTGCCGATCATCGCCGCGGCAGCGGGCATGATTGTCCCCGCCATCATCTACCTGCTGATCGCGAGCGCCAGCCCCGCCCTCTATCGCGGCTGGGCGATCCCGGCAGCGACGGACATCGCCTTCGCCATCGGCGTGCTGGCGCTGCTCGGTCGGCGCGCGCCGCTCTCGCTCAAGCTGCTGCTCACCACCGTCGCCATCGTCGACGACATGGGCGCAGTGGCGATCATCGCCATCGCCTACACGGCGAGCATCGGCGGCGCGGCGCTGTTCGCGGCGGCGCTGTTGCTGGGCGCCATGCTGCTGCTCAACCGATTGGGCGTGAAGGCGCTGCCGCCCTATCTGCTGCTCGCTGCTCTGCTCTGGTATTGCGTGCTGCTCTCCGGCGTGCATGCGACCATCGCCGGGGTGCTCGCGGCCATCGCCATTCCGATCCGGCCGACGCCCGGCACCCCGGATGCGGCCGACAGTCCGCTGCACCGCCTCGAACATCTGCTCCAGCCATGGAGCACCTATCTGATCGTGCCGCTGTTCGGCTTCGCCAATGCCGGCGTCGTGCTGGAGGGGGATGTTGTCGCCCAGCTCAGCGCGCCGCTGCCGCTCGCCGTGGCGCTGGGGCTGTTCCTCGGCAAGCAGATCGGCATCTTCACCGCGATCCGGCTCTGCGTGCGGTGTGGCATCGCGCCCATGCCCCGCGGGGCGACCTGGTTGCAGATTTACGGCCTTGCCCTGCTTTGCGGTATCGGCTTCACCATGAGCCTGTTCATCGGCACCCTCGCCTTTCCCGGCGCACCGCATCTGGCCGAACAGGCCAAGGCAGGTATTCTTGCCGGCTCCTGCCTCTCCGCGCTGGCCGGGTTCGCGCTGCTGCGGTTTGCCCCACTCCACCCGGAGCATGAAGCGGCGCTGGCCGCACAGGAACATGAAATCGCCATCGACGGGGATGTGCGCGCATGAGGCACGGCTACCCCCGCACCGTCGGCCTGCTCGGCGGATCGTTCAACCCGGCGCATGGCGGCCACCGCGCCATCTCGCTGTTCGCGCGCGAGGCGCTGGGGCTGGACGAGCTGTGGTGGCTGGTCTCGCCCGGCAATCCGCTCAAGCCCCGCGCCGGCATGGCGCCGCTTGCCGCCCGCATGGCCAGCGCCCGCCAGATGGCCCGGCGTGCCCCAATCCGCGTCACCGCCATCGAGCGGGAGTTGCACACGCGCTATACGGTGGAAACGCTGCGCAAGCTGCAGCGCCGCTATCCGCGCACCCGCTTCATCTGGCTGATGGGGGACGACAATCTCGCCCAGTTCGACCGCTGGAAAGACTGGCGCGGCATCGCACGCGCCACGGCCATTGCCGTCATCGCCCGGCCGGGTTATACTCGCGCCGCTCATGGCTCGCCCGCCATGGCCTGGTTGCGGCGCTTCGTCCGGCCCACAAACCAGAGTAAACGCTGGACGACATGGAGACTGCCGGCGCTCGTGCATCTGCGCTTTCGCCCCGATCCCCGATCAGCCACCCTGCTTCGGCAGGAGGCCCCCCTCTGGCACCGCAGCTTTGCCTCTGCCACGCCGCGCGACGGCGTGACCGGTCGCCTCATCGACAAGGAGTGACATTGCCCGACCCCTTACCTCCCAGGACTGCACGCGCCGCCAATGACGCGGGCCTTCCTGCCACCGCCGATCAGCTCGTCGAGGCGCTGCACGCGCTCGTGCTCAAATCGCTGGACGACGACCAGGCACAGGACGTCGTCAGCATTCCGCTCGCCGGCAAGAGCAGCATCGCCGATCATATCGTCATCGCGTCCGGCCGCTCCTCCCGCCAGGTCGCCTCCATGGCGCAGAAGCTGGCCGAGCGGATCAAGGAAGCGCTGGGCCGCTCCGTGCGCATCGAAGGGCTGCCCGTCGCCGACTGGGTGCTGATCGACGCAGGTGACGTGATCGTCCACATCTTCCGCCCGGAAGTGCGCAGCTTCTATAATCTCGAGCGCATGTGGGGCTTTGCCGACGCGCCACTGGCGGCGGGCGGCGAGGCCTGAGGGGCCGCGCCGCACGCTGACGGGCAAAAAGGGGGGAAGGCCGTGCTGCTGCATATCGTCGCACGCGGACGCATCGGCCGCTCGCCCGAGGCCGATCTGGTCGAGCGCTATATGAAGCGCGTGACCTGGCCGACGAAAATCACCGAACTGCCCGACAAGGGCAATGCGAAGCTGCCCCCGCTCCCCGCGCCTGCCGTCACCGTGATGCTGGACGAGACGGGGAGCCAGATGCCCTCCATGGCCTTCGCCGAAAAGCTCGGCCGCTGGCGGGACGATGGCATGCGCGAATGCCGCTTCCTCATCGGCGCGGCGGATGGTTTCTCGGACGAGGAGCGCGCCGCCGCCTCCCTGCGCATCGCCTTCGGCGCGATGACATGGCCGCACATGATGGCGCGCGCGATGCTCGCGGAGCAGCTCTGGCGCGCGACGAGCATCCTCGCCAATCATCCTTATCATCGCGAGGGGTGAAGGACGGTGGAGGGATCATATCCAGCCACAGCGCTCCTGCGTAGGCAGGAGTCGCAGCGCGTTGCCGCCCTTGGCTCCTGCCTACGCGGGAGCACTGTTTCGGCTTGGAAGCGCACCTTCGCCCTCCTCCTCTCGCTCTGCGCCATCCCCGCCGCACTGCTCGCCCAACAGGCGCCCTCCCCCATCCCCGGCACGTCGCTTGAGCGGCAGCGCACGGCGCTCACGCAAGCCAAGGCGCAGGCCGAGGACGCCCGCAAGCGCAGCGAGGCGCTGGAGGCGCGGGCGCGCGTCGCCACCGCGGCGGCGGACAAGACCCGCGACCAGATCGCCGCGCTCGCTGCCCGCATCCAGCAGAGCGAGGCCGATCTGCGCGCCGGGCAGGCCCGCATCGCCATCATCGCCGATATGCAGCGCAAGCAGGCGCACAAGCTGGCCGAGCGCCGGCAACCGATCGTCCGCCTCACCGCCGCGCTTCAGCAAATCGCCCGCCGCGCGCCGATCCTCGCGCTGGTCGAGCCGGGATCGGTGAGCGATGCGGTGCACCGGCGGATCGTGCTGGCGCAGCTGATGCCCGTGGTGATGGCCAATACGCGCGGCCTCCAGAGCGAGATCGCCCGGAACACGGCCTTGCGGGACAGTGCGGAAGCCGCCGCCGCGGCACTCACCCACACACGCGACGGCCTCGCCGCCCAGCAGAAAACCCTCGCGGCGCTGGAGCAGCGCCAGCGCGGCACGTCACGTTCGTTGCGCGACAGCGCCAGCCTGGAAGTGGAGCGCGCGCTCGCCATGGGCGAGGAAGCGCGGGACATTGGCGAGCTGATGGAGCAGATCGAAGATGCCGCAACGGTGCGGGATGCGCTGCTCACCCTCCCCGGCCCGACGCTTCGCCCCGCCCGGCCGGGCAGCGCACCGCCGCCGAGCGACCGCGCCGCGCAACCTGCTGGCAATGCCCCCGCACCCGCCTATCGCCTGCCCGCCGTGGGCGAGGTCGTCACCGGCTTCGGCGAGGCGAGCGAGAGCGGCATGCGGGCGCGCGGCCTCACCATCGCCACCGCACCGGGAGCCACCGTGGTCGCGCCGGCACGCGGGCGCATCGCCTTTGCCGGATCGTTCCGGGGCTATGGCCGCATCGTCATCATCGATCATGGCGGCGGCTGGACCACGCTGGTGGCGGGCCTCGACCGGCTGAGCGCACAGGTCGGCGATACCGTGCGAGCCGGCGATCCGCTCGGCGCCACCGCCCAACGCGAGCCACGCCTCACCATCGAACTGCGGCGGCAGGAGCGCCCGGTCGATATTGCCGCCTTGCTGCGCTGACAGGATGCTGGCGAGGGTGACAAGGGCCGCCTCGATATTCGTTCTCCCGCAAATTCCGGGACGGATTCTCTGGCCCGTTCATGCAGGCGCAAGCTGGCGCGATGCAGTCTCGCCGCGCTAGGCAGACCCTCCAATCCCGCTTATAGGTCAACACAGCAGTTTCGTTCGAAGGCACCGCCATGCATAGCGCCCGCAAGAGCTTCCTCGTCCGCTCCGCCGTGATTCTCGGCGCGATTGCGCTGGTTCCGGCCTCTACCTCCGCAGTGACGGAGAGCGAAAGCGAGACATATAAGCAGCTCGACCTGTTCATGGACGTGTTCCAGCGGGTGCGCGCCAGCTATGTCGAGAAGGTCGACGATGCGACGCTCATCAAGGGCGCCATCGAGGGGATGCTCTCCAATCTCGATCCGCACAGCTCCTATCTCGATGCGCGCGATTTCACCAATTTGCGAACCCAGACCGAGGGTAATTACGGCGGCCTCGGCCTCACCGTCACACTCGATGAAGGCGTGGTGAAGGTGATCGCGCCGACCGACGACACCCCTGCCGCGCGGGCGGGCATCAAGGCGGGCGATTATATTACCCATATCGACGGCAAGCTGATCTACGGCTCCTCGCTCGATGAAGCGGTGGACAAGATGCGCGGCGCGCCGGGCACCTCCATCAAGCTCACCATCGCCCGGCAGGGCCGCGACGAGCCGCTCGACCTCACGCTCACCCGCGCCATTATCGACATCAAGCCGGTCAAATGGCAGGTGAAGGATAATGTCGGCGTCATCAAGATCGTCAGCTTCTCGGCCGACACCGGCAATGACGTGCGCAGCGCCATCCGCAGCATCGAGAAATCGCTCGGCCACAAGCCGACCGGCTATGTGCTGGACCTGCGCTCCAACCCCGGCGGCTTGCTGGACGAAGCCGTCGCCGTCTCCGACGCCTTTCTCGACAAGGGGGAGATCGTCTCCCAGCGCGGCCGCGCGGCGAGCGACAACCGGCCTTATTATGCCCGCCCGGGCGACGATGCGCAGGGCCTGCCGGTGATCGTGCTGATCGACGCCGGATCGGCCTCCGCCTCGGAGATCGTGGCCGGCGCGCTGCAGGATCAGCACCGCGCGCTGGTGATGGGCGAGCGCAGCTTCGGCAAGGGCAGCGTGCAGACGCTGCTACCGCTCTCGCAGGATACCGCGCTGCGGCTCACCACCGCGCGCTATTACACGCCATCCGGCCGCTCGGTGCAGGAAGGCGGGATCGAGCCGGATATTCTCGTGCCGCAGATTTCCGATCCCGATTACGCCAAGCGCCCGCGCTACCGCGAGAGCGACCTGCGCCGCCACCTCATCAACGAGGCGAAGCTGGACCGCACCGAGCTTGAGGCCGATACCAATACCGATCCGGCCTTCACCGCCACGCCCGAGGAACTGGAGAAGGCCGGCATCGAAGACTTCCAGCTCCATTACGCACTCAAGGCGCTCGATCGGCTCGGCCCGCCGACGCAGACCGCCGCCACCGCTGCGAAGAAGACGGCATCGCGAAAATAGCCATGAGCCAGACCTTCCTTCTCTCGCGCGCCCGGCTGGTGGCGCTGCTGCTGCCAGTCGCCCTGCTCGGCGGCGCGCTCGCCTCGCAATATATCGGCGGGTTATACCCCTGCGAGATGTGCATGTGGCAGCGCTGGCCGCATCTCGCCGCCATTGGCGCGGCGCTGGCGGCCTTCCTGCTCCGTCGCAATCCCTTCGCCAGCGCGGTGTTCACGCTGCTCGCCGCGCTCGCCATCGCCACCAGCGGCGCCATCGGGCTGTTCCATGCCGGGGTCGAATATGGCTGGTGGGAGGGCGTGACCACGTGCGCCACCGCCGCGCCGCCGGTCGGCAAATCGATCCTCGATTCGATCATGGATGCCCCGCTGGTGCGCTGCGATGTCGCGCCGTGGGATCTGTTCGGCATCTCGCTTGCAGGGTTCAACGCCATCTTCTCGCTGGCTGGCGCGGCGCTGGTCTTCGCCCTCGTCCTCAAGGGAAGCCGCGCATGAGCGCTCCCGCTGCCTTCCCGCCCCGTCCCGGCGCGCGCGCCGCCGATCGGGCCTCCATGCTGCGGGTCGACCAGGCCGGTGAATATGGCGCGGTCCGCATCTATGCCGGCCAGCTTGCGGTGCTGGGCGACCGCCATCCGATGAGCCGCGAGGTCAGCCATATGGCCGCGCAGGAAGAGCGTCATCGCGCCCATTTCGACGCGATGATCGCACAGCGCGGCGTGCGGCCGACCATCCTCCAGCCTTTCTGGCATGTCGCCGGGTTCGCGCTCGGCGCGGCCACGGCGCTGCTCGGGCCGGAGGCGGCCATGGCCTGCACCGCCGCCATCGAGACCGAGATTGACGATCATTACGGCAAGCAGCTTGCCGAGCTGGGCGATGACGACCCGGAACTTTCCGAGGCGATCGCGGATTTCCGTGCTGAGGAAGTCGAGCATCGCGAGGCGGCGCTCAGGGCCGGGGCCGAATCCGCGCCCGCCTATCCGCTGCTTTCCGGCATGATTCGGCTGGGCTGCCGCGCCGCCATAGCGCTCTCGCGCCGTTATTGAGAGGACATCCACCACCATGCGCCCCCTTTCCCTCGCCCTCATCCTGAGCACGGCCGTGTGGAGCCACGCCGCCTTCGCGCAGGATGCCGCGCCCGCATCCGGCGTCGGCCCGACCGATACCGAGAAGGTGAAGCAGGTGTTCGTCTATGGCGATGATCCCTGCCCGCCGAGCGAGGGCGACGAAATCGTGGTGTGCGCCCGCATGCCGAACAATGAGCGCTACCGCATCCCCCAGGACCTGCGGACCGATCCCAATTCGGCGGCAGTGCAAAGCTGGGTGAACCGCGCCCGCTCCATCGAATATGTCGGCGCGGAAGGCACCAACAGTTGCTCACCCACCGGCGCGGGCGGCTTCACCGGCTGCTTCGCGCAAATCGCCCGCGAGGCGAAGGAAGAGCGGCAGAAGATGCTCGGCAGCGCCAGCTGGGCGGATGCCGTCGCCAAGGCGCGCGAGGAGCGGCTGGGCAATCTCGACGCCGAATCGGCGCAGATCGAGGCGCAGGCCAAGGCCGAGGAAGAAGCCGAGGCCCGTCGCAAGGCCGCGCAGGAAGCGGCGGAGAAAGAGGCCGCTGCCAAGGCGGCGCAACAAGGCCCGGCCGAACAACCCTGAATGTTCGACGGGCCATGGGCGGGGCCTCACCCGCCGCACCGTTCCTTCAGAACGGCCGCTCGCCCAGATAATTACCCGCCTCCGCATAGCGGCAGACGAGAATATCCTCGACATGGCTTTCCGCGCGGGCGCAGCCCACCTCGCCGGTCGCCCGCCACACCAGCTGGGTATAGTGGCCGACATCTTCATAGCGCCCGGTGGTGCTGTTGTCCGGGAACAGGCCGGGGCGGAAATAGCGTTTCTCGCGCGCCCAGGCGTCCACCATCTGCTCCGGGGCATAATAGCCCTTGGTTCCGGCCCAGAGATTTTCGCCCTCCGGATCGAAATTATCTTCCGGCGCATGCTCGAAACGGCCCGTCTCGGCGAGATAATTCGCCCATTTCTGCGCCGATGCCTGCAATGCCGCATTCCATTTCAGCGGTGCCAGCCCGAGTTCCGCGCGCTCCTGATTATGCACGAACAACAGCCGCTCATCGAAATTGGCCAGCGGATCGGCCGCACTGACGACGAACGGGGCAGCCAGGGCAAGCGCGCAAGCAGCAGCACGCGCTTTCAACCGGGACATGGGATTCAAACCTCCTGCTATCATGCAGAAAGTGTCCCATCATCCTCTCACGATCTCGTGCACGGATGCAGTTAAAGCCCGGTAAAGAATGACTGTTTTTGTTCGGAGGATACCCACCGGGTCAGGTGGCGTTGTTGGAGTCCACTCCACTCGCGGGCAGGATGACCACGATATCTCCCTTGCGGGCCTGCTCGAACAACCGCCGTGCGAAAGCCACCGGCACGCCGATGCAGCCATGCGTGGCGAAACCGGTGCGCACGTCACTGCCATGGATCGCCACACCGTCATCGGTCAGGCGCAACATATAAGGCATCGGCGCATCATATGTGCGTGAATGATAATCCGCGGCCTTCTGCAGAATGGGGAAACTTCCGGTCGGCGTCGGTTTGCCATCGGTGCCGTAGAGGATCACGGCCGAGCCGATCTCATGCCCGTCGCGAAAGACGGAGAGTATCTGCCGCGCCAGATCGACGCGGATCAGCAGCGGCCCCTGCGGGATGCCCTGCTCGTCCCACACATAGCCGCCATAGCGCATCGGCCGGGTGATATTGAGCACACTGCGCACCGTCTCGTGCCGCCCGCCCGGCAAGTCGAGTTGAGGATATTCGCCTGCCGCATAATGGATGCGGGCCTCCGGTGGCGCGGTAGAGCGCAGCACGGCCTCGATCTCGGCTTCATTCGCGGCCGTCTGCGCGGATCGGTCGCGGAGCGCCAGTGCAACCGCCGAGCAAAGAGCGCAGCTTATGACAAACAGCAGCAGCCCACGCAGCCAAGTCGACATGACCGTCGCTCAGCGGGCAGCCGCCCGGCCGACCAGCACCGGGACGAGCCTGCGCGCACGCCGGCGCATCGCCGCGCCCGTGGCGAAGAAGCCGGCCAGCAGCATCGCCCAGGTCGCCGGCTCGGGAACCGCCGGCACCGGCGGCTCGGGGTCCGTGCCCGGATCAGGGTCTGGTCCCGGACCGGGGCCAGGATTACCGCCGCCCGAATCAGGGCCTGAACCGGGGATGATCGTGTTGGGGCCGAAGAAAGGCGGCGCAATGAACGGTGTGGGGGGTGTCGGGCCAGCCTCCGCCACCTCGACCGGAGCCTCGACTACCGGCAGGCCCGCCTCGGGCGCGGCGGCGGCAGCCGGCGATATCTCCGGCGCGCGCTCACGCACGCTGGGCAACACGCGCTCCCTGGGAACGACCGGACCGGCCTGCGCAATCCGCGGCGGCTTGGTGCTGTGCATGGCGCCCGGTGCGCGCTCGCCTGGCGAGCGTTGCGCGAGCAGCGACAGCGGATCCTTCACCGCAGCGGCAAAGGCGGCACGGCTGCCTTCGCTGATCAGCAGCGGCGTCGCCACGACCGAGACGAACAACCCGGCGGCGACCGGCGACAACAGCACCGCCCGCTTCTGCATCGAGAAGCGCGTGCGGCCCAACGCGGCGGCGCGGGTCGAAACACGGCCCAACGCACCCACCCAGGCGGAGGGCTGCAGCCATGCCGGCACTTGCGCCCACAAGCCGGCCAGCGGACGAGTGGTCCGCTCGCGCCGGGCGTGCATCTTACCCTTGGCCAGCCATGCGGGCCTGGATCGACGCATCAGGGGACGAGACTTCTCCATATCGGTCAACGCTTCTCTCGACTGACGGCTAATTGCCTGTTCAATCAAGCTGGTATCACGGAATACGACGGGAGCACAGAAAGTTTACCGTCTTTTTACCTTTTCACCCCGCTGTTCATCGCTTTTCTCATAAAATATTTTAAATCAATATCTTATTGAATTGTAAAAGACACACCCCCTGCTCAATTCCCGCATATCGAGTGCCGCCCTGCCGACCGGCCGAGTCACCGTCCGCCGCTTCATCCGCATGCTTGCGCGACGCCGAGAGCGACCGGGAGAAAATGCCGGAAACGGTCTGGACCTTTTCAACCATGAGTATATTTGGGCACTCACTATGACAGACCATATCCTCGAAAGCCTCGCCGCCACCAATCCCGACAGCGAAATCTGGTGGGACAGCTCGCCGCTGATCTACCCGAGCTGGAAGGAAGAGACGCTCGCCAAAGCCCCCGGCAATGCCGATTGGGCAGAGCAGCTGACCCGCTTCTTCGATCTCAAGACGATCGAGACCGAAGGCCGCATGGGCTTCCGCGGTGTGACGACCAACCCACCGCTTTCGCTGCAGGCCGTGAAGGTCGCGCCAGAAAAATGGGCCGATCGGGTGCGCCAGATCGCGCGGGAAACGCCCGACGCGGACGTCCAGAGCGTCTATTGGGCCATGTATCTCGATCTTGTCCGCCAGGGCGCCGAGATGATCCTGCCCGTCTACAAGGCATCGGGCGGCAAATATGGCTTCCTGTCCGGCCAGGTCGATCCACGCTTCGTGCGGGACGGCGAGCGGATGCTGGCCGAGGGCCTCACCATCGCCGCGCAGGGCGAGAACGTGATGGTCAAGATCCCCGGCTCCAAGGAGGGCTATGAGGTGATCGAGGAGCTGACCGCGCGCGGTATCTCCACCAACAACACCACCAGCTTCACCGTCTCGCAATATATGCGCTGCATGGCAGCGGTGACGGCGGGCCTGCAACGCGCCCGCGCCGCCGGCGTGGACCTCTCCCGCTGGCGCTCGGTCATCACCCACATGTCCGCGCGGCTCGGCGAGCTGAGCGATTGGCGCACCGAGGCGAAGTCACGCGGCATCGACCTCTCCCTCTCGGAAATCCGCGATGGCGAGGAAGCCGTTCTCAAGCGCGCCTATCATTGGGGCAAGCAGAACAACCACCCTTCCAAGATGCTGCAATGCTCGATGCGGGTGGAGAAGGACGACCGCACCGGCAAGACGGTGAGCCGCCATATCCAGGACTTTGCCGGCAGCGACATGGTCTATACCTGCCCGCCGGGCTACATTGCCGGGCTGATGACCGTGCAGAACGAGCTGGACCCGTTCGACCCGCACGCCATCGACCGCGAACCGCGCAAGGAAAGCATCGAGAAGCTGCTCAAGCTGCCGAGCTTCCGCGCCGCCTACGAGTTCGAGGGCATGCTTCCCCACGAGTTCGCGCATTTCGGCGCATTCAAGGCGACGGAAACCGAGTTCGCCGCCGCCACGCGGCAGACGGTGGACTTCGTCCGCAAGACGCTGGAAGGCTGAGGCCTTCGCCATCGCACCGGGCGGCCTCGCGCCGCCCGGATCGCGCACTCTGCCATTGGGCCTTTGCGCAGCCCCGTCCAGACCATGCGAAGCGCGCAAGGTCCTGTTTGCAGGCCGGGAGATGAATGCCCGATTCGGCTTGCAGTTGCCCTTCCTCGGCGTCGCCTGAGATTTGCCCATCAGAGATGGAAACGGCCCTGCTGAACGGGCGGGGCCATGCATGGCAGTAGACCCTCTCATGCGTGCTGCCCAAGCTGAATGGGGCACACTCCATATAATGCACCGAGGATCGCGACAGCGCGCTCGCCCCTTCGGCGTCTAAGGCCTCAAGGCACGTTGATATTGAGCAAACGCGCTTCCAACACTCCATAACCGACGAAGCAGGCGCCTTGCCGGTCGCGTCGAGGTGAATGCGTCCATCCGCGCGACCGGCATAATCAGCGCCAACCCGCACAGCCATGCCTGCAAACGCAAAGCGACCCCGCACCGCAGCGGTGCGAGGTCGCTCGATCATCTGTCAGATGGCTGAGATCAGGCGAAGCTGACCGTCGTGCGCGCCGCGCGGCGACGCATCGAGGCGCCAACCAGACCGAAGCCCGCAATCATCAGCGCCCAGGTGGCCGGCTCGGGAACGGGCGCCTTCGGCACGAAGTAGAGCAGATCCTGCTTGTCGGGATTGGTAGCAACGAAGAAATCATACCCACCGGTATCCGTCAGGCCATCCAGGCTGGCCAGGATGTTGTTCGCCTCATCGCGCACGGCCGAATGGGTCGTCTTGTTATTTCGGCGGCCAGTCTGATACGAATCGCTCCAGTTCGAGCTGGAGAAGACGTCCTTGGTGATGTCGAACGTGGTGTTCGCACCCTCATACAGCACTTCCCACACGGCAAGCTGCACCGCGGCATCCACCAGCGGGCTGTTGTCCTTCACGCCATAGTTGCTCATCAGAGCAGCCAGCGTGTTGTATTTGGACGTATCCTTAAGGAATTCGCTCAGCGGGGTGATCGTGAAATTCCCCTTGCCGGAGAACTGGCTCAACTCGACGCAGAACGCCTTGAGCGAATTGTTGATGATCTGCGGCGAGAGCAGTGCATCAACCGTGAGGTCGTTTTTCTTCCCAGGATTATCGACCTTGAGTGTCGCCGAATAGGACGACGAGCCGGTGTGGAGCACCTTCACGGAATCGATGTGCAGCATTTCCGTGGCATTCGCCGTGCCTGCCAGACCAATGATGGCCGCTCCCATCGCGGCAACCTTCAACAAAGACTTCATACCCCTAACTCCCACAAGAATTGAGGGGCCAATGCCCGAGGCGCGAGGGTGATTAAAGAGTGTTAATCATATTCATTTGAGCCTGTATCATAACAGGACGGTTTGCGTGATTTCCGTTAATTTTCGTGAGTGACGCACAAGGAGGTCCGTCCGATGCGACTGATGCGCATCAACATGGGTCGAGAGTCCGGCCAACAATGTCGGCGCGGACAAGAGAGCCAGACTATGTGATCGTCAAAAGGTCGCGAAATCATCCGGTTGAAGCTGACATGGCCACAACGGAGCGTCGGAAATCAACCGGGCCGCACGCGGGCACGACTCACGTCTCCATCAGCATGGCGAGAACGCCGCATCGCCTATTGCCCCTGTGCCGCGCGCGGCCACGCCGGACTGTCGTTCACGAAATCCATATTTTTTCGCAATGCCTGCGATCGGCCATCATCTCCGGCGCCTCTCACTTTCCTCGATCCGCCCCATTCGAGCTATTGCATCGCGAAGACATTTTCGCTCGGCAGAGATGGTCCACCCGCCTAGCGCCTTGACCCCGCCCGGCCCTGCGGCTTTTATGCAGCCGAAGATGTGCCGCATATCGCGAGCGGCCCCGCCGGTGCGCTGCGCCGCTTAGCTCTTGGAGCCGCACAGACATGAACAAGGCCGTCATCATCGGCGCGGGATTCGGAGGGCTGGCGCTCGGCCTGCGCCTGCAATCCGCAGGCGTCGCCACCACCATCGTCGAGGGGCGCGATCAGCCCGGCGGGCGCGCATGGGCGTGGCGGGCGGAGGGCTTCACCTTCGATGCCGGCCCTGCTCTCATCACCGATCCCGATGGCCTCGCGCAGCTTTGGCGTCTCTCCGGCCACGAGATGACGGATGATGTGACGCTGCTCCCGGTCGACCCGCATTATCGCTTTCATTGGGCGGACGGCACCACCTTCGATCATGCCGCCGACGAGACGCGACTGCGCGCCGAGATTGCCCGGTTCAGCCCGGCCGATCTCGCCGGCTACCAGCGCTTCCTCGATTATAGCGCCAGCGTCCGCCGGGACGCTTATGAAGCGCTCGCCCCCGTCGCCTGCCAGACGGCGGGTACGCTGCTCCGCGCCGCGCCCATGCTCGCGCAATATCAGGCCTGGCGCTCGGTCCATGCCATGGTCGGACGCTTCGTGAAGGATGAGAGGCTGCGCCAGGCGCTCTCCTTCCCGCCACTGTTCACCGGGGCCAATCCGGCGACGGCAAGCGCCCTCCACGCGAGCCTTCATGCCCTTGAGCGCAGCGGCGGCCTGTGGTTCCCCAAGGGCGGCACCCACGCGCTGGTCGCCGCCATGGTGGCGCAGTTCGAGCGGCTCGGCGGCACCATGCATCTGAACGATCCGGTGGTGGGCATCGAAACGGTGGGCGACCGCGCAACCAGCGTCACCACGCGCGCCGGCCTGCGGATCGAGGGCGATGCCGTCGCGAGCAATGCGGATATCATGCACAGCTATGCCGATCTGCTGGCAGGCCACAAGCGCGGCCCCCATCGCGCGCAATCACTCACGCGCAAGCGCTGGGGTCCGGGCGCCTTCCTTCTCCATTTCGGGATCGAGGGGAGTTGGCCGGGTATCCCGCACAGCATGGTTCTGCTTGGCGCGCGCTATCGGGAATGGTTGACGGATATTTTCGACCATGGCGTGCTGCCTGCCGATAGCTGCATCATCCTCCATCATCCGAGCGTGACCGATCCGAGCCTCGCGCCGGCGGGCCATTCCACCTTCCAGGCGATCGTCCCGGTGCCGCATCTCGGCAAGCTGCCGGTCGACTGGAACGCGGTGGGGCCGATCCTCGCCACACGCATCCTCGACGAGATCGAGCGGCGGCTCATCCCGGACATTCGCGGCCGCATCAAGGTGCAGGCCAGCTATACGCCGCCCGATTTCGCGCGGGATTTCCATGCCCATCACGGCAGCGCCTTCGGGCTGGAGCCGGTGCTCAGCCAGAGCGGCTGGCTGCGCCCGCACAATCGCGACGACGTGATCGGCAATCTCTATTTCGTCGGCGCGGACACCCATCCGGGCGGCGGCATTCCCGGCGTCGTCGCCTCCGCGCGGGCCACCGCGACCTTGATGCTGGCGGACCGCGCATGAGGCCTCTCAAGCGGCTCGCCATCTATTGCGGCTCCGCCACGCCGCGCGATCCGGTCTATCTCGAAACCGCACGGGCCGTCGGCACGCAACTTGCCGGCTGGGGCATCGGCCTCGTCTATGGCGGCGGCAGGGTGGGCCTGATGGGCGCGCTGGCCGATGCCGCGCTGGCGGCGGGCGGCGAGGTGATCGGCGTCATCCCGGAGGCGCTGGTCGGCGCCGAACTGGCCCATCGCGGGTTGACTGAACTGCATGTCGTGCCGGACATGCATAGCCGCAAGGCGCTCTTCACCACACTCTCCGATGGCTTCATCGCCCTGCCCGGGGGCGTCGGCACCATGGACGAGCTATGGGAAGCCGTAAGCTGGGCGCAGCTTGGCTATCATGACAAGCCGGTGGGCCTGCTCAACGCCGCCGGCTTCTTCGATCAGCTTCTCGCCTTCAATACCCATATGATCGAGACCGGCTTCATCCGCCCCGCGCATGCCCGCATTCTCATCGCTCGGGACACGCTGGCGGACCTGATCGACGCCATGGCCGCCTACACCTCGCATGAAGCCATCTTCGCCATGCCGATCGACCGGCTGTAAGGCGCGCGGACAAAGCATCGGACGCGCGAACACATGTTTTCACCCGATCTCGAGGCCCCTGAAGGGCAGGAGTTCAAGACTCTCGGAGGGCGCTTAGAGCTTGTTCATATTAGGCTGAATTAGTGCTCCTGCGCAGGCAGGAGCCCAGGGCGACAGGGAACTGCGGCTGGGCACTGGGCTCCTGCTTTCGCAGGAGCACATGGGAGGGTTAGTCTCCCCCTCCTGCACCTCGGTGAAGCCTTCGCCTTCGCAGGAGCCCAGCCCCCGAACGCCCCACGAGCCCTTCCCCTTAAGGGGAGGGGTCGGGGTGGGATCTCACGCGAAACCGAGCCGAACCTGTCCTCGACAGCCCAAACCCTCGCACAATCCCCCCACCGTCACTCCTTCGCGCCGGCCACGCAACTCCACGACGTCGGATCATTGGCATCACCCTTGCCGCTATAATGGGCGACCTGCGGCCAGACGCACACCGGGCGCGTCTTGGCGCCGTCAGCGCGGGTGGCGATCAGCGTGCCCGGCGCCTGACCCTTGTCCACCCAGGCATCGAGCGCGCCCAGCCAGTTGACGAGATCGGCCCCCGTGCCGCCCCGGCAATGGCCTACGCCGGGCAACAGGTAGGTGCGCAGATTATCCGCAGCGCCCTTGGCGTCTCCCTTCGCCACGGCCTTGGCATAATCGAGCGTGCCGACCGGGCTTGGCCCCGGATCGGATTCGCCGTGCCACAGGATCAGCCGTCCACCGCGCGCGAAGAAGGCAGAGAGATCGGGATTGGTCGCCTCATAGATTTTGGCGAAGGCGCTGGCGCGAGCCTCCGGCACGTCCGTGTTCGGATCGAGCTGCGCGAAATCAACCTGCCGATCGCCGAACAGCAGCTTGGTGAGGCCAGGCATCCCGCCGCCCGTGCTCGCCGTGGTGCCGCCACCGGAAACGTTGATGAACATCCCCCAGAGCGGCTCGCCGCCCTTGCTCAGCGGCAGCTGCGCCCAGCTGCCATCCGGTGCACGCACGCCGGCATACATCGTCTCCAGCGCGTCCACCTGCGCGTTGCTGAGACAGGTTTCCGCACTCTGCCCCGGCTTGCAGGCCAGAGTCGCGGGTTTCCAGCTACAGGCGCGCGGCTGGCCAACCAGCCCGTCGGCAAGGCCGTCCTTGCTATCGCACGCCTTGAGCACGCTCTCATTGACCAGCTTGAGCAGCGCCGGTGTGAAGCCCGCGCCCGGCCGGGCAAAGCCATTGTTGCGCAGCACCGCGCTTGCCTGCACCTGCAGGCTATAGACGGGCGCGCCCGAGACGATGCCGTCATAATCCTCCGCAAAGCGCTGCGCTTCCATCAGCGCCATGCGCCCGCCGGTCGAGCAGCCATTGAAATAGGCGCGCTGCTGGGCGCGGCCATAATAAGCCTTCACCAGTGCCTTGCCCGCCACCGTCATGCGGTTGATCGCGCGATAGGCAAAGTCAGTGACCGCATCCGGACTGGTCGTCCAGCTCGTGTCCCACACTTCGGTGCTGGGGTGGCCGCCATCCGTCTGCGCCGTCGCGTAGTTCTGCTTGAGGCCCTCGCTGGCCGCCATCAGCGTGACATTGCCTGCCCAGCCGCCACCGCCAATGCCGAGCAGCTTGCCATTCCAGTTGACCGGCAGGCGATAGACCACGCCGATGTTCGAGCCGGCGGTCGGGTGGAGCGTGCCTTTCACCTCGCAATATGCGGGCAGGCCGCTATGCGCGTCCGCATCCACGTAAAGCGCCGTCACGTTCGATCCGTCGAACATGGCGCCCGTCACCGCCTCGCAGCGCGCCCCGTCGTCGCCCTGCGCCGCTGCCGGCGCGGCGATCAGCCCGCCGCCGATCGCCGCCGACGCCATTAATCCGATGATCCGCATCTTGCGCATGTCCCTCTCCCGAATCCGTTCGGCGCCTTGCTTAGCGCCTCACATCGGGCACGAACAGCCGGAAGCGGCGCCATGCGGTTCATGGGCCGAAATCATGGCCCTATGGCAATGCGGTGGCGTCCGTCGCGCCGTTAACCGGTGTCACCGAGCAACCGCCGCGCCCGCTCGCGCAGGCGGCCAAGGCCAGCATCGTGCAGGGCCGGCACCGCGCAGAGCATGCCGATCACATAAGGCTCCGGCTTGTTGAAGCGGACCGGCTCGCCCAGCGCATCCGTCACCCGCGCGCCAGCCTCCTGCGCAATCAGCGAGGCGGCAGCGATGTCCCACTCCCCGCCGCGCCGCAGCCCGGCGACAAGGTCCGCCTCGTTGGCGGCGATCATGGCCATGCGCAGCGCGATGCTGTTGGGCTTCTCCACCACCGTATAATCCACGTCGATGCCGCGCAGATTGTCGATCGGCACGCGCGCGCCGGAGAGAGTGGCGTGGCTCCCCACGCTCAGTCGGGTGCCGTTGCGCCATGCCCCACCGCCGCGCAACGCCCACCAGCGCTCGCCCCGTGCCGGCGCGGCCAGCACCGCGGCAGTGACGGCCCCATCTTCAACCAGCGCGATGGAGATCGCCCAACCTGGCCGGCCGCGCACGAAATCGCGCGTGCCGTCGATCGGATCGACCACCCAGGCATGGCGCGCCGCGCTGCGCCCCGGTGTCTCCGCGCTTTCTTCAGAGAGCCAGGCGGCCTCCGGCAGCAGCGCGCCCAGCTGCTCGCGCAGCAGCGTGTCGACCAGCAGGTCGGCATCGCTCACCAGTTCGCCCGGCGCCTTTTCCCACTGGTTTTCATAGACGCGATCCGGCGTCCAATGCTCCATCGCACGCACTCCGGCCCTATCGGCAATCGCCATGATTTGCTGGAGCAGGCGATCATTCGCCCGCAATGGTCATCCCGTCGATTCGCAGGGTGGGTGCATTGACGCCGTAGCGGAACGAAAGATCGTCCGCGGCGATGATGCGCGCGAGCATATCGCGCAGATTGCCGGCGATGGTGATTTCTGCCACCGCTCCTGTCACCGATCCATTTTCGATCAGGTAGCCGGAGGCGCCCCGGCTGTAATCGCCCGTTACCGGGTTCACGCCATGGCCGATCAACTCGGTCACATAGAGGCCGCGCATCACGTCCGTCATCAGTTCACGCGGCGTCGCGGTTCCGCCTTCCAGATGGACGTTGGTCGCGCCAGCACCCGGTGCGCCGCTTCCGCCGCGCGTGGCGTGGCCGGTCGGCTGCAGGCCAAGCTGGCGGGCCGAGGCGCTATCGAGCAGCCAGCCGGTCAGCATGCCCTCATCGACCAGCTTCTTCTTCGCGGTCGGCAGCCCTTCGCCATCAAACGGGCGCGAACGCAAGCCCCGCTGGCGATGGGGATCGTCCACAATGCTAAGTCCTTCCGGCAGGATGCGCTCGCCCAGGCAATCCAGCAGAAAGCTCGCCTTGCGGGTGATCGCCGGGCCGGTGATCGCGCCCAGAAGATGGCCGATCAGACTGTTGCTCACCCGCGGATCGAAGATGACCGACATGGTGCCGCTGGCGATGCGGCTCGGCTTGAGCCGGGCAACCGCGCGCGTGCCGGCGCGCATGCCCACCGCATCCGGCGTCTCCAGATCGGCGAGGCGGCGCACATTGTGGCTGGCATAGTCGCGCTGCATGTCCGCGCCCTCGCCGGCGATCACGCTGGCCCAGATGCTGTGCTGGGTGCCGGCATAAGCGCCCGCGAAACCGTTGCTGGTCGCCAACGCCATCTGCGCACGGCCGAAGCTGGCGCCACCGCCTTCGCTATTGGTCACGCCGGTGACGCCGCGCGCCGCTTCCTCCACCGCCAGCGCACGCTCGCGCAACTCAGCCGGGTCCGGCTCCTCATTATCCTCTATGTCGAGCGCGGGCAGCTTCTTGCGCATCAGCCGGTCCTCGGGCGCGAGGCCGGCATAGGCATCCTCGGGCGCTTCCTTGGCCATGGCGAGCGCGCGCTCCACCAGAGTCGCCAGCGTGGCGGGCGCAAGATCGGACGAGGAGACGCTGGCCGAACGCTGACCGACGAATACGCGCAGCCCGACATGCTCCGATTCGGACCGCTCGACATCCTCCAGCTCGCCCAGCCGCACGCTCACGCCAGCCGAGGCGTCACAGCCATAGACGGCATCGGCCGCATCCGCACCCGCCCGCCGCGCGGCGGAGACGAGCGACTGGGCGCGATCGAGGGCGTCATGAAGGCTGAGCATGCGTCAGAAAATCCGGTCGTCCAAAGGTCAGACCGGGCGCTTTAGCCATTGCCCCGAGTCGACGCAATGCATGCGCTCGGCGGCAAGAGATGGGCTGTCGGCCAATGGGTCAGGTCAGAACAGAGCACCCGCCATTCCCCGGGGCAATGCCGGCCACGCCCTCACTCTCCCAACCAATGCCGCAGCATATGATGGGCCACCGCTATCGGAGTCGGCGCGATGAACCGCGCGCCCTCCTCACCGGCGAGCGCGGCGCGCACCTCGTCACGCGACACCCACATCGCCTCAGGCACTTCCTCCACGTCGAGAGTCAGCTCATCGCCCAATGCCTGCGCCATGCAGGCGATCATGAGTTGCGAGGGGAAGGGCCAGGGCTGGCTCATCAGATAATCGACCCGGCCGACGCGGATGCCGGTCTCCTCCCACAATTCGCGCCGCACCGCTTCCTCGAACGTTTCGCCCGGCTCGACGAACCCGGCGAGCGCGGAGAAACGACCCGGCGGGAAGCGGATGCCCCGGCCGATCAGCACCTTGTCCGCATATTCTGCGAGCATGATGACGACCGGATCGGTGCGCGGAAAATGCTCGGCATCGCAGGTGCCACACTGGCGCGCCCAGCCTGCCTTGGCCGGATAGGTCGCCGCACCGCAGCGCGCGCAGAACGGATGGCGGTCATGCCAGTCGACCAGGCTGCGCGCGCCGCCATAGAGCGCCGCTTCCTCATGGGTGAGCAGCGGCACGATCTGCCAGACCTTGGGCGGGACGCTCGGCGGCTCGGCGCTTTTGGCGACCTTGAGCGAGACGAACAACGGCGCCCCATCCTCCCGCAACCCGAGCAGCGCATGATCCGCCAGCACAGCGTCCGCCGCCACCGGCACCGTGGCCAGCAGTCCCTCTTCGGTCGGCAACGGGTCCAGCCCATCGAGCAGCACGACCCGCGCGCGCGGGTCCGCCCACGCCGCCGCCAGCCGGTCCGGGTGGACACGGATCTGATCGGCGCGGTCGAGCGTGCCGCCGGTGAAGGTGATCGGGTTCCGGTTCAGGCCGCTCTCGTCGTTCATCCGCTCAGGCTCTCCTCCCGCACTGCCCGCGCTACGCGTGCGAACAGCGTCGGCAATCCGGCTTCATCGAGCCGGTCGAGCGGCCACCATTGGCCCTCGCCCAGCGCGCTGGCAAGGCTCGCGCCCGAGGGCAAGCTCGCCAACCGCAACCACTCGACGCGTAGCTCCAGCGCGAAATGGGTGAACACATGCCGCACCGCCGTCGCCACGCCCACCCAGTCGCCGGGCAGCGGCACTCGCGCCGGGTCAGCCGAATCGCGCTCCACCCAGTCACTGGTCGGCACCCCCAACATACCGCCGAGCAGGCCGCGCTCGGGCCGGGTGACGAGCCACACCGCTCCCTCTGTTTCCACCCACCAGGCCGTGCCGACACGCGTGGGCCGCGCCTTTTTCGGTGTCTTGATCGGGAAACGTCCGGCATCGCCCGCTGCCCGCGCCGCGCAAAAATCCTGCAAAGGACAAGTAAGGCAAGCCGGCCGCGTGGGCGTGCAGATGGTCGCGCCCAGATCCATCATCGCCTGCGCGAAGTCGCCGGCGTCCGCATCGGGCGTGATGCGGTCGGCCAGTTCACGCAGGATCGGCTTGGCCGCCGGCAGCGGCGTCTCCACCGCGAACAGCCGGCTTACCACCCGCTCGACATTGCCGTCGACCACGACCGCGCGCCGTTTGAAGGCGATGGCAGCGATGGCAGCCGCGGTATAGGCGCCAATCCCCGGCAGCGCGCGCAACCCCGCTTCGTCGTCCGGGAAGCGCCCGCCAAGTTCGCCCGCCACGAACCGCGCGCAGGCGAGCAGATTGCGCGCCCGCGCATAATAGCCCAGCCCCGCCCAGGCGGCCATCAGCGCCGCGTCGTCCGCCGCCGCAAGGGCTTCAACGGTGGGCCAGCGCGCCAGGAAGCGCTCATAATAAGGAATCACCGCCGCGACCGTGGTCTGTTGCAGCATGATCTCGGAGAGCCACACGCGATAGGGCGCGGGCGGCGGCGTTCCGGGCGGGCTGCGCCACGGCAGGCGGCGGGCGTGGCGGCGGTAATGCGCGAGCAAGGCCGGCGCGATCGCCCGCGCCGGTGCCTCCACATCCTGTGCCTGCAAGATTAATCCATCGACGGGCATGGCCTGCCTATGGCATGGACCGGCGCATGACAGAACCCGTGGAGAGCAAACCCCGCCGCAAGACGCGCACGTCCGCCGCTGCCCCGACTGTAGTGCGCGAACGGCCGCGCGGCGGCCCGGCGCGCGTCCTTGCGGATCTGATGCCGGACATCGGCCGCGCAGCCTTCCGCAAATTCGGCTTCATCCAGTCGAGCATCGTCACGCGCTGGGCGGAGATCATCGGCCAGCGCTACGCCACGCTGACCGCACCCGAGTCGATCCGCTTCCCCGCCGGTCGCCGCTCCGGCGGCACGCTGCACCTCACTGTCGCCAGCGGCCATGCGCCGATGGTGCAGCACATCGTCCCGGAGATCATCGAGCGGGTGAATCGCTTCTTCGGCTATGAGGCTGTCACCCGTGTCACGCTCAAGCAGGGCACGGTCACGCCAACCGAGCCGAAGCGCCGCCCGCCCCCCGTCATGCTGCGCCCCGTTCCACAGGAACTTGGCGAGGGCCTGCGCGAAGTCAGCGACCCGGAACTGCGCGCCGTGCTCGAATCCATGGCACGCGGCCTCGCCAATCCGTCGCCATTGCCCAAGATCAGCTAGCGGCATGGCCGCGCTTCGCCCCAATATAAGGCTCCACTGACGAAAGACCGATGCCGATGATGCGCCGTCTCCTCTCCTGCCTCGCCGCCCTCATGCTCCTCGCTTTCGCCGTGGCAGCCCCTGCCCAATCGGGCCGGGACTGGAGCAAGACGGTCACGCTTGGCGCCAATGGCGCGTTCATCCTCGGCAACCCGGCGGCGAAGACCAGGCTGGTCGAATATATGAGCTATACGTGCCCGCACTGTGCGCATTTCGCGGAGGAAGCCACCGCGCCGCTCAAGGCGAGCGGGATCAGGCAGGGCACGCTCAGCCTCGAATATCGCAACTTCGTGCGGGATCCGTTCGACCTCAGCGCCGCCATCCTCGCCCGCTGCGGCGGTGCGGCGCACTTCCTGGCCAATCATGAGGCGTTGTTCGCCAATCATGAGGCGTGGATCAAGCAGGCCCAGACCTACGCCACCGCGCAGCAGGGCAAGCCCAAGGGCGACCGTGCCGAGCAGATTGCCGACATCGCGGACAAGACCGGCCTCATCGCCCTGCTGGCGAGGCACGGCGTCACCCCCGCTGCCCAGCGCACCTGTCTGGCGGACGAGTCAATCCTCTCGCAAGTGCTGAACCTCACGGCAGCCGCCTGGGATAACAAGGGCTTCAACGGCACGCCCTTCTTCATCCTCGATGGCAAGCCGCTGACGGAGGTGCATGACTGGACCCGCCTCAAGCCGCTGCTGCCCGCCGCCGCCAAATGAGCCACGCGGTGCCATCAACGGCCATTGCAGAGGCCGCGCGCACATCCTAAACATTGGCCGGATCACCGTTCCGCCGCATTGCCATGAGGGCCGATACGACATGAAACCAATTGCTTACGCTTCACTTGCCCTTGCCCTGCTGGCGCTCTCCGCCTGCGGCAAGCAGGATGCCGCCAACGGCGCCGCCGGCTCCGGCGCGGCGGTGGAAGGCAAGGCCGCGCCCGCCGGCAAGAGCTGGGCGCAGGTGCTCGAAGCGACGCCCGAGGGCGGCTTCCGCATGGGCAACCCGGATGCGCCGATCAAGGTCATCGAATTCGGCTCCTACACCTGCCCGCACTGCCGCGATTTCACCGAGCAGGCGCACGAGCCGCTGGAGCGCGATCATGTGAACAGCGGCAAGGTCAGCTTTGAATATCGCAACTTCATCCGCGACCCGCTGGATATGACGGTGGCGCTCGTCGTGCGCTGCGGCGGGCCTGAATCCTTCTTCCCGCTCAGCCTGCAATTCTTCCTCAATCAAGAGGATATGATCAAGAAGATCCAGGCCGGGGGCGAGGGTGCCTATCAGAATGCGATCGGGGCAGGCCCCAGCGAGCGTTTCGTCAAGCTGGCCGAACTGGCCGGGCTGATCGACTATGCCAAGGAGCGCGGCCTGCCGGAAGACAAGGTGCGCGCCTGCCTCGCCGATCCCAAGGCGCCCGAGGCGCTGGCCGCAGCCGTGGAGCGGGACAGCAAGCAATATGAGATCACCGGCACGCCGACGATCATCATGAACGGCACCCGGCTGGACAATGTCGCGACCTGGGACGCGCTGGCCGCGCGCCTCAAGGACGCCGGGGCCTGATTGGCCGCGGGGGGGCCGATCGACACCGCAAGGGGCGGGCGCCCTCGCCTGACCCCGGAGCGCGGCTGAGCCATGGAGATCCGCCGCCTCAAGCTCACCGGCTTCAAGAGCTTCGTCGAGCCGACCGAACTGCGCATCGAGCCGGGCCTCACCGGCATCGTCGGCCCCAATGGCTGCGGCAAATCCAACCTGCTTGAAGCCATCCGCTGGGTGATGGGCGAATCCAGCCCCAAGTCGATGCGCGGCGGGGGTATGGACGACGTGATCTTCGCCGGCACCGCCGCCCGCCCGGCGCGCGACTTCGCGGAGGTGAGCCTGCTCGCGCTGCAACCGCCGGGCACGCCGATCCCCGCTATCGAGCTTGGCCCGGACGGCGAGATGGAGGTCGTCCGCCGCATCGAGCGCGGCGCCGGCAGCGCCTACCGCGCCAACGGACGTGACGTGCGCGCCAAGGATGTCGCGCTGGTCTTTGCCGATGCCGCCACCGGCCCGCACAGCCCGGCGCTGGTCAGCCAGGGCAAGATCGCCGCCGTCATCGCCGCCAAGCCGACCGAGCGCCGCGCCATGCTGGAGGAGGCGGCGGGCATCGCCGGCCTGCATGTGCGCCGCAAGGATGCCGAGCAGAAGCTGCGCGCCAGCGCCGCTAACCTCGCCCGGCTCGACGATATCCTTGCCGAGATGGACACGCGCGCCGCCGCGCTGCGCAGGCAGGCCCGCGCCGCCGAGCGCTATACGGACCTCAGCGAGAAGATCGTGCTGGCGGAAGGGCGCGCGCTGTTCGCCCGCTATCGCGAGGCCGCCGCCGCCGCCGACCGCGCCGCGCAGGAGGCCGAAGCCGCCGAAACCGGCGTCCGCACCGCGCAGGAGGCGCAGCTTGGCGCCGCCGCGATCAACCAGCAGGCGATCGACACGCTCGCCACCGCCCGCGCCGCCGCCACGGCCGCACGCGAGGCCGCCGCCGAAGCACGCTTCAAGCTGGAGCGTCTCACCGCCGAGCGGGATGGCCATATCCGCCGCATCGCCGAACTGGAAGGCCAGCTCGGCCGCATGGGCGAGGATCAGGCGCGCGAGGGCGCGCTGGCCGTCGACGCCGCCGGTGCCATCGAGCGCCTGCAAGCGGAGGAGACCGCCCTCACCGCCCGCATCAAGGACGCGAAAGCCGCGCTGCCCGGCTACGCCACCCGGCTCGCCGAGGCCGAGCGGGCCAGCCGCGACAGTGAGGTGGCGCTGGCGCAGGCCATGGCCCGCCTCGCCGGTGAACAGGCCGAACGCCGCGTCGCCGAGGCCGCGCTCGCCAGCGCCCGCCAGAAGCTCGCCCGCGCCACGGCGGAGGTCGAGCGCGTCACCGCTGCCCTCGCCACCCTGCCCGATCCCGCGCCGCTGGCCGAGCGGCAGGCCGCCGCCGAGACCGCCCGCACCGAGGCGCTCGCCGCGCGCGAAGCCGCCGACGCCCGCATCGCCGCCGCCCAGCAAGCGCGTGAGGCGCAAACCGAGGCGGTCGCCGCGCAGCAGCGCGCGCTCGCCACCGCCCGCGCCACCGCCGCCGCGCTGGAGAGCGAGGCGCGCGCGCTTGCCAAGGCGGTCGAGCGGCCGGACGGCGACCAGCGCGCCATCGACGCGCTGCGGGTCGAGCCGGGTTACGAGCGCGCATTGGCGAGCGCACTGGGCGACGATCTCCAGGCCGGTATCGGCGCAAGCGGCGGCGCGCGCTGGGGCGGCGCGGACGCCCTCCCCACCGACCCGCCGCTGCCGGAGGGCTGCGAATCCCTCGCCGCCAGGGTGCAGGCCCCCGCCGCGCTCGCCCGCCGCCTCGCCCAGATCGCGGTCGCGGCGGAGGATGCCGGCCAGCCGCTTCCTGTCGGCCAGCGCCTCGTCACGCTCGACGGACGGATGCGCCGCTGGGACGGGTTCATCGTCACCGAGGGAGGCGCGGCCGCCGCCGAGCGCCTCATCCGCCTCAATCGCCTGCAAGCCATCATGGCCGAGCGTCCAGCCATCATCGCCGCCGTGGAGCAGGCCGAAAGCGCGCTGGCCTCTGCAGAGAGCGCCCTCGCCGACGCCAATGCCGAGGACCGCGCCGCCCGCGCGGCCGCCACCGCCGCCGATGAAGCCCTGCGCGTCGCCGAGCGGATTCTCGCCGAGGTCGCCGCCAATCTGGAGCGCATCGCCGGCCGCCGCGCCGATCTCGACCGCAGCGCCGCCCTCGCCGCCACCGACCACGCCAGCGCCGAGCAGGAGAGGACGGGCGCGCAGGCCGTCCACGACGCGCTGCCACAAGGCGTGGACACCGCCGCGCAGGTCGAGCGCTTCAAGACCGCCGCCGAGGAATGCCGCGCCGCTATCGGCCGCGTCCAGACCGAGCGGGCCATGGCCGAGCGCGCGCTGGCGGTGGACGAGGACCGCGTGAAAAGCATCCGCGCCGAGGTCGCCGGCTGGCGCGCCCGCGCGGGTGACGCCGCCCGCCGCATCGCCGAGATGAAGGAGCGGACCGAAGCGCTCACCGCCGATCTCGCTATCCTGCGCGACAAGCCGGCCGCGCTTGCCGCCGAATGCGACGCCCTTGCCGAAACCGCGCGGGAGGGAGCGGCCCACGCCGAGCAGGCGCAGATCGAGGAAACCACCGCACAGACCGCCCTCACCGCCGCCGAGCGGACCCTCGCCGCCGCCAACGAGGCGCTGTCATCCGCGCGCGAGGCTCGCGCCGGCGCGCTTGCCCGCGCCGACCATGCCGTCGCCCGCCGCAAGGAGATCGGTCAGCTTTGCGGCGAGCGCTTCTCCTGCCCGCCGCCGGTGCTGCCCGGCCGGCTCGGCTTCACCAGCGAGGATGTCGGCGCCGCGCAGGACGAGCAGGCGCATCACGACAAGCTGGTGCTGGACCGCGAGCGGCTCGGCCCGGTCAATCTCGTCGCCGCGACCGAACTGGCCGAACTGGAGGAAACGCAAGGCCGCAGCCGCACCGAGAGCGAGGAACTCACGCAGGCGATCAACCAGTTGCGCGGCTCCATCGGCCATCTCAATCGCGAGGGGCGGGCGCGTCTGCTCGCCGCGTTCGAGGCAGTGAACGAGCATTTCCAGCGCCTCTTCACCACCTTGTTCGAGGGCGGGCATGCCCATCTCGAACTGGTCGAGAGCGACGATCCGCTGGAGGCCGGGCTGGAGATCATGGCCCAGCCGCCCGGCAAGCGCCTCACCACGCTCACCCTGCTCTCCGGCGGCGAGCAGGCGCTCACCGCGACCGCGCTGATCTTCGGCCTGTTCCTCACCAACCCCGCGCCGATCTGCGTTCTGGACGAGGTCGACGCCCCGCTCGACGATGCCAATGTCGAGCGCTTCTGCGACCTGCTGGAGCGCATGGTGCAGGATACCCGCACCCGCTACCTCATCGTCACCCACAACGCCGTGACGATGAGCCGCATGCACCGCCTGTTCGGCGTCACCATGGTCGAAAAGGGCGTCAGCCGCCTCGTCTCGGTCGACCTGCAAGGCGCGGAAGATCTGCTGGCGGCGGAGTGAGCGTGGGCTGGTTCCGCGGCGCATGGGGAGGAATCAAACCGCACGCACGCTGCATAGGACTTCGATTCGCCTCACGGAGAAGGTTCAGGCCGCCGCCATCGTGCCAGCCGGGCGAGGAATGCCCGCCTCCCCCGCATCACCGTGCCGCGACAACCCACCCATGATCGCATCCGTGGCGAGGATGGACAGGAGGGCGAGCAACATGCCCGCGAGAATATCCACGAGATAATGGCCGCCCACGGGCACGGCGGAGACGAACATCACTCCACCCACGAACGCGGCCGGCCAGCGAAGCCAGCGCAGTGGAGCATAGCCATGGATGAGCAGGATCGCGCCGGCGGCATGGAAGCTCGGCATGGTGACAAGCCCGGTGAGTTGGTCAGCGCCCAGCGTCCTTATGCTCCCCATGCGCAGGCCGTCCATCACCTGAGGGAGATGCCATGATATCTGCGCAGTGGGCACCCCCAGCCTCTCGGGCGTGAGGCCATAATGGTGGAAGGCCGCGATTGCCGGGAAGAAGGGATAAACAATCGCTGTCGACAACAGGCAAATCAGCCAGCCCGTCAGGAAACGCCACACCAGCATCGACGCCCCCAGCAGGGACAGAAGCACAATCAACAATTGCGGCGCCCAATTGAGAGCCTCATAGGCATATCCCATCAGTCGCCCGGCTTGCGGCGCCTCACGAAACAGATGGAGCATCGCCAGCCAGTCGAAACCCAGCGCCGAGTCAGCCGCCGCCAAGCGCGCATCCGCATAGGGCAAGGCAAAGGCTGTTGTGACGGCGCAAGTCAGCGCCGTGCCTGCCGCCGCGAGATAGAACAGGCCACTTGTTTCAAGGATGGCGGCGCAGCGATGGTGCTTGAGCCGCCGCAAGCGGAGTCCATAGCCTGCCAGAAACAGGAAAATAACGTAAAATGGCGCCAATTCCTCGCTGCGAAGGGTGAACCATCCGCCGGCGACTGCAATCAGCGGGGCGAGATGCAACAGGCCCACCACAGCCCATGCCGGCCAGCGGCACACATGAGCGGGTGCCGACCATGTCGGCAGAAACGCCACCGCTTTGACTGCTATCGCGTTGAAGTCCACCGCCCGCCCTGTCGACTGCTCTGATCGTGCAGCCGTCTATCTGGGACTGATTGAAGGATCGTGAATCCGGTTATTGCGATGCCTTGGCAAACTCATCTAGCGGACTCGGCCCCAAAGGCAGCGCCCTGTCTTCCGGCCGCGCTATGCGGATATCCATCCCTCGGGACACTCCGCCATCCCTTTCAAAGTTGTTTTTATCAACTTTATCCTGTTGCGATTTCGCGCGGTTGGGGCGATCATCGCCCCCGCTCAAACGGGCAATCCAACGATATATTAATGTTGAATATTGCAACTGTTTATAAAATATACCATTGCATTGCGGGTAGAGCGAATCCGCGACCTGCGCAAACCGGCGGCAGAAGGCTCCGGTCGCGCGCAACGGGATTGAAATAAGGGGGAGGTTTGTTCGTGCGAATTCCGGCAGCCCTGGCGCTGAGCGCCGCATTCATGGCCACTACGGCTTATGCGCAATCCGCGGCGACGCCCGCTCCCGGCGATTGGCCGCGCTATGCGCGCGACCTGGCCGGCACGCGCTATTCGCCCCTCAACCAGATCAACACCAAGAACGTCTCCAAGCTCTCCAAGGCCTGGTCGTTCCGCGTGCGCCCCGAAGGCGGTGGCGGCCTGGTGACGTCCGCCACCCCCATCGTCATTGACAATGTCCTTTATTTGCCGATCGGCAACGCCGTCATCGCGCTGGAGGCGGACAGCGGCAAGGAGCTGTGGCGACACCCGATCGAGAAGGGCCTCGCGCGCCGCACCGTCTCCTATTGGCCCGGTGACAAGGAGCACGGCCCCCGCATCTTCTATTCGATCAGCGACGCCATCGTCGCGATCGACGCGCGCACCGGCAAGCTCGATGCCAGCTTTGGCGAGAATGGGCGCATTGCGCTGGATGTGCCCTATGGCTCCCCGCCGACCGTTTACAAGAACGTGCTCGTCGTCGGCGCCAACACGGCCGAGATGCAATCCGGCCCTCCCGGCAACACCCGCGCATTCGATGCGCGCACGGGCAAGAAGATCTGGGAATTCCACACCGTGCCCCAACCCGGCGAGGTCGGCCATGAGACGTGGCTGGACGACGGCTGGAAGAACCGCTCGGGCACCAACGTGTGGATCTGGTATATGACGGTCGATGACAAGACCGACACGCTCTACATGCCGGTCGGCGGCCCTTCGGCCAACTATTATGGCGGGGATCGGCCCGGCAACAACCTGTTCGGCAATTCGGTCGTCGCGATCGATGCGCTGACCGGCAAATATAAATGGCACTTCCAGACCATCCATCACGATCTGTGGGATTCCGACCTGCCGGCGCCGCCGGTGCTGGTCGATGTCAAGGTGGGCGGCAAGACGGTCCAGGCCCTCGCCGAAACCGGCAAGCCCGGCATCATGTACATTCTCGATCGCCACACCGGGAAACCCGTGTTCGGCGTGGATGAGAAACCCGTCGCCAAGGCCGATGTGCCGGGCGAATGGTATTCCCCAACCCAGCCCATCCCCGTGAAGCCGGGCGACCTCGTGCGCCACAGCTGGACACCGGAAGATGTGGTAACGGCGGCCGACACCAACGAGGCGCACGCCGCGGCCTGCCAGGCGCTGCTCAAGAGCTATGGCGGCACCTTCTTCAATGCCGGGCCGTTCACGCCCTTCTTCCTCCATGAAGAGGGCGGACCGGTGAAGGCCTCCATCAACCTGCCCAATAATGGCGGCTCCAACTGGGGCGGCTCGGCGGCCGATCCCAACACCGGCTACATCTTCATCAACGTCAGCGAGGGCGGCAGCATCGGCTTCGTCGAAAAGCGCAAGGACGGCGGCGACTATGGGCGCGGCACGGCCGGCTCGACCCAGCTCTATGACCGTGCCAGCCTCAGCGGCCCCGGCGCCTATTCGACCTTCCAGGCCAGCTACAAGGATGAGAACGGGCGCACGGTCAGCCTGCCCTGCATCCGCCCGCCCTGGGGCCGCCTGATCGCCGTGGACGGCAATACCGGGGAGATCGCCTGGGCGACCCGGCTCGGCATCACCGAGACGCTGCCCAAGGACAAGCAGAACACCGGGCGCAACAATACGTTCGGCGGGCCGATCGTCACAGCCGGTGGGCTGGTCTTCATCGGCGCGACGGACGACCGCCGCTTCCGCGCCTTCGACGCGAAAACCGGCAAGGAAGTATGGAGTTCCGAACTGGACTATAGCGCCATGTCCGTCCCCGTCACTTATCGTGGCAAGGATGGGCGCCAATATGTCGCGGTCGTCGCCGCGGGCAACAGCTTCGGGCCGCCGCAGCGCGGGCCGGACGGCAAACCGGCCAACAATGAGATGTTGATCAGCTTCGCGCTGCCCCGGTAAGCGGACCGAACGGAGATTGGGAGAGATATCATGAAGACGTTTCTGTTCGCCATGGTCGGCGCGCTGCTCGCCACCAGCGCCCATGCCCAGCCGCAAACCATCACCACGCCGGAAGGCGCGCTGATGGATAGCGGCAGCGACATTGCCTACAAGCCCGGCGCATTGACGCAGGAGCAGCTCATGAGTTCCACGCGCGGCCTGTTCGCGCAGGATTCCATGAATGTGTTCCGCCGCTTCCCGCGTGACAAGACGGAGGCGATGGTCAAATTCTACACGGAAGCGCTCGGGCTGCGCTCGCTCAACCCCATCCAGCTCACATCTTCCCAGCAAATGCTCCTTACCGGCGTGGGGAGCGGGCAGATCAAGCTCGCAGCAGGGCAGCAGGGCAACCGCAAATATCATCTGGACGGCGGCTATAAGGGCGCCACGGGCATCCGGTTTTTCATTCTCTCCTACCCCGATGCCGCGGTTGTCACCAAGCGCTTCACGGATGGCGGCTTCCAGGCCCCGCACTTCTCCGATCAGGGCGACGGCACCCAATCGGCCCTCGTCACCGACCCCTCCGGCTTCCAGATCCAGCTCGTCATCCGGCCCGGCGCCAAGGATAACAGCAATGATGGCGTTGGCGTCGGCATCAATGTCTCCGACCTGGAAAAGAGCCGCGCCTTCTATCGCGAGTTTGTGGGGCTGGACGAATTGCCGCCTGTGGAGGACAAGCTGCTCGGCATCACCAAATATCCTTATCGCCACAAGGAAACGACGCTCTATCTCTACCATGTCGGGCAGGGCCTCCCCGTCGACAATGGCAGTGCCGGCATCCAATATGTGGTGAGCGACGCCCCGATGATCGACGCCAAGGGCAAGGCACGGAACATCGCCGTCGAGACCCCGCTCAACAAGCTGCGCGGCTTTGATCTCGTCACTGTCTGGCTCAACGATCCCGATGGTGTGACGAACTATTTCGCGCAGGTCGGCCAGCGCCGCACCACCGCCGCACGCCCCTCGGGCGGCGCGCAATAAGGGTCTGCGTAAGGGCCTGAAAAAAGCCCTTGCCCCGAAAGCAGAGAGCATGCCGCCGCCCCCAATAGGATGGGAAGGCGGCATGCCCCCTCACAGACCGGACGGACCCGCTGGTTCATCCGGTCTGGCGATGGGGTAACGCAACGGCTCCGATCGCCTGCCTACTTTGACGCAGGTAGAAAGCGGGGCCGCAACATGATCCGACCGGATCATGCTCTCCTTTGTACGTCGATTTTTCGAGCTGACACGCAGTTCCATCTCCCCTGAACGATCACGGGGTTCGTCTGATCCAGATTGAACCATGTCGTGCTCCTGCAAAGGCAGGAACCTGGGGCACATGGGCAGATCGCTGCCGTCCGGTTCTTGCTTTAACCGGAGCATCGGGTGCTTGTCATACGGACAGCACTAAAACCCAGTCTTGCCGATCCATTCCTCGCGACCAAGGGCGGCCCTGCTTGCCGACGATGAATGACCGTCCGCTTCCAAAGGCCGAGTCACATCCCGCAAGGCGCTCCCTATCCGCGCCTCTCCCGCACAGCGCTCCGCAGCAAAGGCGCCTGCGGTCCTCCAAACGACAATGCCGGGATTCCCTAAGGAACCCCGGCATGAGCCTTATGTGGATCGGATGAAGCCCCCAAAGGGCCGCATCCAGATCGCTTTAGTTGCCCTTGGCGCGTGCGGCGGCGGCGGCGGCCGCTTCCGTGGTCGGGTTGCCGAGCGACAGCTCGCGACCATCGGGGAAGCTGATCTCGGCCGCGCTCGCACGAGTGTCTCCGTCACGAGCACGGAAGGCCTGCACGGCAATCTTGGTGCCGGCCGGCAGCGAGTTACGGTTCCAGCCGCGACGCAGCAGAGCGCTGGGCGCACCACCCTCGACACGCCAGACTTCCGTCTTCTTGGTCTGCGGATTCACAACCTTGATGTGAATCCAGCTGTGCGGGTTGACCCACTCGAACTTCTGAACTTCACCCTCGAGACGGATGGGCTTGTTCTGATCGAATTCTGCCGCGAACGAGTGGTGGGCGAGCACTGCGCCCGTCCCGCCAAACGCCAGCAGGGCGCCGACCACGCCGGCATGCCAGATTTTCATACGCACGGTTTCGTCACTCCTTATAGCTCTTGCTGTTCCTATAATCTTTCAGGTTTCTCCCGCCTGAATAATCTTATTTGGCAGCGCCCTGTCCCTGGCGAAGGTCGCCATAGAGAAGCTCTTCCGAGAACGGAACGCAGCGGAAATCCTGCAGTTCGGCATTCGGCTCCATATGGCGATAGATGGGCATGCTCATCTTCCACGGCTTGGTGAACGTATCCGGATCCTCGATCGTCACCTCATAACGGATCAGATTGGGGCCTTCCGGCGTGAACCGCTCGGTCACGGTCGCATGCGCGGTGATGTAGTTGCCCGCACGGTCGAGCCAGGTCACGCCCGGATAGAGCGTGCCGCCCGGCGCCTTGATGTCGCCCGGGCTGAGGCCGAGCGTGACGACCTTCAGCGTATCGCCTTCCCATTCGCCGAAGGAGGTGCCCATCCAGGTGTCGATCGGCGGGATTTCCACCGGCTTCATGTGGACGATGCGGTTCGCCGAGGCATATTCATAGACGAACAGCAGATCGTCCTTATCGCCCTGCACGATCTGGAACGGGTGATCCATATAGGTCGCGCGCGGGATGCCCGGCAGATAGCAGGCCGCTTCCGGGTCCCACATCGGCGCCTTGGAGCGGTTCTCGTCACGCAGCTTCACCGCTTCCGGCTTGTAGGGGATGAAGCCCCCCTCGACCACACCCGGGCTGGCCGGGATCGCGCCGATCGCGCCGAGCTTTTCCTGAGCGGCCGGAGCCGGCGCCGCGCTGTGCGGCTCCACGTTCCAGTTGGCGCCGCTCATCGACTGCCAGATGCCATTGAGGTTGGGCTTGCCGTCGATCCGGGTAAGCGCCTGCTGCCCCGCCGCCGGCTTCTGCGCCTTGGACGATTTCTGCGCCAGCGTCGGCGTGGCCCCCATCGCCAGCAGCGCGGCTGTCGCCATCAGTTTGAAAGTCATGTTCATCCCCGATAAATCCTCTCATTCAGACCGGAAATCATGGCAACGCATAGGTGACAAGAGTGCCGCCCGCGTTAATCGCAACATATTGCTTGCCGCTGCTTCCCCGATAGCTGATCGGGTTCGCATTAGCACTATTCGTAAGCGTAGCTTCCCATAATTGCTGCCCGGTTGTGGCATCAAACGCACGGAAACGCTTGTCGTTGGTGGCGCCGACGAACACCAGCCCGCCCGCGGTCACACTCGGCCCGGCACTGCCGGTGTCGCCTTGCAACTGCTTCCCCTCCGGCAAGCCTTCGACCAGGCCCAGCGGCACCGCCCATTTGACTGCACCGCTATTGGCATCCACCGCGGTCAGGCGCGCCCAAGGCCCCTTATAGCATGGCGCACTCGGGCCGACACCCTTCCCATTCGCGTCATATTTCCCGCTGATCGGCGCGGAGAACGAGAAGAACGGCCCCTTTCCATCCACGCTGGCGCGGTCGTAATCGCCCGGCACCGTCGCGTCGAAGCTGTATGATTTGCTGCCCGTGGGCACCTTCTCCGTCCAGCCGACCAGCGAGGTATCGTGCGCGTTCACATAGACGATGCCCGTCTTGGGATCGGCCGCTGGGCCACCCCAGTTTACGCCGCCGATACCGCCGGGAAGCTGGATGGTTGAGCGCGGCGGATCGCCTTCCTTATGGAACTGGAACGGCGTGAACGGCCCCATATTGTAGAAACCGCCCGCCTTGTCCCACATTGCCTGGCATGCGGCGGCATGTTCGGGCGTGGTATCCTCCGCCGTCACCATATCCGCCTTGGTCATCGAAACGCGGCTGAGCGGCGGCGTCTTGACCGGGAAAGGCTGGGTCGGATGGTAATATTCGCCCGGCACGTCCCCCTTGGGCACCGGCCGCTCCTCGACCTCGAGCAGTGGCTTGCCAGTCTTGCGATCCAGTTCGAACACATAGCTGGTCTTGCCGACATGGAAGATCGCCGGATGCGTCTTTCCGTCAATGGTCACATCGACGAGCGCACCGGCGGTCGGCACGTCGGAATCCCACAGATCATGGTGAACGGTCTGGAAATGCCAGCGATATTTGCCGGTCTTGAGGTCGACCGCGACGATCGAGTTGCCGAACAGGTTGGTGCCCGGCCGGCTGCCGCCCCAATAGTTGGGCGATGGGGAGCTGATCGGAAGGAAAACGAGCTGGTTCTCCTCGTCGATCGGTGCCGAGAAGGCCCACATATTGGTGCCCGAGCGACCTTTCCATCCGTCACCCCAGCTATCGTTATACTTCTGGCCGGCTTGCGGGACCGTCTGGAATTCCCAGAGCTTCTTGCCCGTGCGGACGTCAAAGGCGCGTGGGTTGCCCGGATCGCCCACCGGATTCTCCAGGGTCGCCGCGCCGATCACCGCCACGTCGCCCGAAATGGTCGGGGTGCCGCCATAGGCCACGCCGACATCCACATAACCGTCTTTGCCGAAGCTCTTGACCAGGGCGCCGCTCGCCGCGTCGAGTGCGACCATGCGGTTTCCAAGCATGACCAGGATGCGCGCCGGCGTCTTGGCGTCGCCCGGCCAATAGCCCGCGCCGCGAGTCGAAAAGCCCGTCGGCCCGCGCGCACCGGCAACCGGCGCCTCCTCATGCACCCAGCGCTCCTTGCCGGTATCGGCATCGAGCGCCACGAAACGCGAGCCGGCCGGAACATACATGGTGCCGCCCACCACCAGCGGCGCAGCGGTATTGAACGTCTTGAGCGCATAGGACCAGGCCATGGCCAGCTGCGAGACATTCGACCGATTGATCTGATCCAGCGGTGAATAGCGAGTCGCGGCCAGATCGCGATTCAGCGTCCACCAGTCCCCATCGGGCACGGTCGTCCGCGCGCCAGCACTGGCGCCCGCTGCGACCGCAAGGCTCGCAGCCAGTCCAAAGCAGCCGGCAACACGCATAAACACCCTCCCAAAGCCAAACGGCTGGCTTCCACGCCAGAATGAGGCAAAAGCCTCTCGGTCACGTGCGAAATGCAACCGTTACTGCAACCGTTAAATTTGACAATGTCCAGAATCAAGCGTTAGTTGTTTTTGACAACATCATTCGCCTTCGGCTACCCCTGCCTCCGGGGGGAAGCCTTCATGCTTGTGGCGAACGTTCAGCAGATGATGTATTACGGTGTGAACCAGGAAACGGCGGCGACACGCAGCCTGATCACTCGGGCCGCTTCCGTGCGCCCATCGCCCGGCTGGCTGCCTCGCCGTTGCAGCAGCGCGATGCAGTGCACGCGCGCCGGTCTGACCGGTCGGGCTTCGCTTATCCGCCATTGCAGAAACGATAAAACGGACAGGCGCGCACCGGGGCGCGCCCTGCTCCATGCAAGGGACCCACGCTCTAATGTCATTTAGCGACCAATTATTTGCCTTCACCGAGTGGTTGCGCACCACGTCACTGGTGGAGACATCCCTCTCCATTTCGGATCATCCGCTCAGCCTGTGGATCGCGAGCCACTTCTGGGCGATTCCGATCATGCAGACATTGCATATCCTCGCCCTGTGCGCCGCCTTCGGTTCTGTGCTGATGATCAATCTGCACATTCTCGGCCTGACCGGGAAAAGCCGCACCCTCACCCAGACGGTGAAGCGCTTCCAGCCATGGATCTGGTCCGCACTCGTCGTGCTCATCATCACCGGGATCGGCATGATCATCGGCGAGCCGATCCGCGAGCTGATCAATCCGATCTTCTGGATCAAGATGGGGCTGGTGATTTTGCTGATCCTGCTCAGCCTCTGGTATCATTCCGCACTGACCCGCAACATGGTCCAGTGGGATATGACGCTGCGCGCGCGCGGCGGTGTTCGCCTCGGCGCGATCGGTCTGATCCTGCTCTGGTGCGTGATCATGTTTGCCGGGCGCTGGATCGCCTACGCGCCGGTATAAGGGGAAAGACATGTTTCTTGGACAATTGTGGGAGTCGCTCCAGGCTTCCTCCCTCGGAGTTTTCGTTGCCGAATCGGCTTGGGCCTTTCCCACGATCGAGAGCCTACACGTCATCGCTATCGTCACCGTCGTCGGCACGGTCGCGGTCATGGACCTGCGCTTGCTCGGCCTGACCTCGCGCGATTATGCGGTGACGGTCATGTCGCGGGACACGCTGACATGGACCTGGGTCAGCTTCGTGCTGGCCGCGATCACCGGCCTGTTGCTGTTCACCAGCAAGGCGACGAGCTATATGGCCAACCCCTATTTCCTCGCGAAGATGGCCATGCTCATTCTCGCCGGGCTGAACATGGCGGTGTTCCACCTCATCACGTGGCGTACCGTGAAAGAGTGGGATACCTCGCCGGTCATGCCGACGGGCGCGAAGATCGCCGGCGCGCTGTCCCTGTTTTTCTGGGTGCTGGTGATCTTCTTCGGCCGCAGCATCGGCTTCACGCTGGGCATCTACGAATAAACGACGCGGCGCCTTCTACCAGAAGTCGTGCTAAATGAGGAAAGGGCGATCGGCTTGTGCCGGTCGCCCTTTTCCTATGGGTCTCGGTTGGGCAACCCTCATCTGCATAGCGAGCACCAATGTGCCTTGACCATGCAGGACTGGCCATCCTTCAGCTATTGCCCAGAGTTCGTCAGACGACGAGCCTTCCTTCCCTCGGCGCAACAAGCAGCCGTGCTCCTGCGAAGGCAGGAGTCCAGGGCAGAAAAGCAGAAAGGCCCGCTCATTCCGAACTACGGCCGATAAGAACCACAGGCGCGCTCCCCCAATCCAAAGGAGCGCGCCCATAGGCAGATATCAACGAACGGTCACATCCCGCTCGAACATCTTCTGGTAGAAATCGACCTTGGCCTGACTCATCCACGGGCCACGGCCGGATGCGCCCGCGTCCAGCACCATCGCCTCCGTCGGCCCGAGATCCTTGACCATCGGCCATTCGGGCAGACCGGGGCCATTGGGATTGCCCGTCCGCGCGAAATTCACCCAGTAGGACGAAATCTGATCGGCAAACGCCTCTTCTTTCGGATTGCCCGCCATCAGCGAGACGGAGCTTTGGCCGGGGAAGGTGCGCGGCGCCGCCAGATTATCGAACACATACGGAATCTCGGCGGTATGGCCCGCGCCCAGATCTGGCTTGCCCGGGTCATAAGGCGGCCGGTGCTTGAAGAAATAATGCCAGGCATTCTTGCCGATCTTCGCCTGCTCATTGGCGTAGAGCCGCATGTGCCAGCCCATCGCGTCCGAGAACGGTTCGGAGGCAACCTGCTTGGCATTCTCGTCAGTTGCCGGATAAGCGGCCATGCCGGCTTCCGCCAGGCTACCCCAACGCTTCTCGGCCCCTTCCTGCCAGGCAGCGGCCGTCATCGGCGGCCCCATCCCGGCCGCGAACGAGCCTTCCTCCGCATTGGAGCCGACCAATATGTCGACCGCATTCTGCCGGCCCTGCGCGAAGGTGATGGTGAGATCCTCGGGAATCACCCAGCCATCCACGATCATGCCGGTGCGCGGCAATTTGTCATAGGCATCCTGCGCTGGCAGCGCGCGCAGCTCCGCCAGCGTCTTGGCGCCGATCTTGTCGGCAGCGGCCACCGCCTGCTGCTCAGCGGCCTGCAGCGTCATCATGTTGGTGATGCCCAGGCCCATCCAGGCCCCGCTTTCCGAGATCGCGCGGTTGATCAGCCCCTTGGCCTCGGGCGAGCCGACCATCGCCGCCGCCATGCATGCACCGGCGGATTCCCCGAACACGGTGACATTGTCAGGGTCGCCGCCGAAGGCCGCGATATTGGCCTTGATCCACTTGAGCGCGGCAATGGTATCCATCAGCGCATAGTTGCCCGAGGCGTTCTTGCCCGATTCCTTGCTCAGTTCCGGGTGGGCCATGAAGCCCAGCGAGCCGACGCGATAGTTGAACGTGACCAGCACAACGCCCTTCTTGGCAAGCTCGTCACCCTCGCTGAACGGCGCGTTGCCGCCGCCTTCACCATATGCGCCGCCGTAGATCCACACCATCACCGGGCGCTTCTCACCCGCCGCCTTGGCCGGCGTCCACAGGTTGAGCGTCAGGCAATCCTCGGACATGCCCGGCGAATCCGGCATATCGGTGGCGGGATTGACGCGGCCCTTGCCCGGCGGCTGGATGCACACCTTGCCATATTTGTCGGCCGCGCGGACGCCCTTCCACGGCGTCACGGCCGCCGGCGCCTTCCACCGGCGCTCACCCACCGGCGCGGCGGCGAACGGAATGCCCTTGAAGGCCGTCACGCCTTCCACCTTGCCGGGCGTGCCGGAGAGCAGGCCGGCGTCGGTTTTCACCGGCTTGTTCAGATCCGCATGCGCCACCGACGCGGCGGCGAGCATCGCCGTTGCCGCGGCGATGCGGAGCGTCACCTTATGAGCATTCATGGAGTCCCCTCTTTCTTCTGAGCACGCAATGCGCGTGATGACGTGATGTAGTTTCGGATCTGCACATTGCCTTCGTGGCAGGCATATTCGAAGAATTCATAGTCGTCTTTGCGTTGCCAATCGAGGCGCACGGTCCACGGCGCGGTGAAGACGACCGGATCGGTATAGGTCATCTCATAGACGACGGTGTCCGGGCTGGTCATGGTGAACCGCTCCACGACGCGCGCCTGATCGCTGATCGGCGTATCGTTCTCGGGCGGCGAGCCAGTGGTGACGATGCTGGTCGCGGAGGGGCCATCCTTGAGGTTGGTGGTCGTCACCACCAGCGTATTGCCGTCCTCCCAATGACCGTAGCTGCGCCCCATCCAGTTCTGGAGCGGCGTCGGCTCCATGCCGCGGCCATCGGTGGGGATGATGCGGCTTTCGTGGATCATCTCCAGGCTGATGACCACCAGCCCCGGCGCCTGGAAAATGCGGATGCCGTTATTATACTGCATCGGCAGCATGGACGCCGGGATTCCGCGCGTGATGCAGCGGTCCCAGCTGTCGAAATCCGTCGTCCAGTCGAAGGTCTGACCCTTGCGCCAACTTGAGCGCATCAACGCCGCGCGGCGTTTACCCTCGTCGGTCATCGCCGGCAGGCGGCCGTTCGCCGGGCTGACGAGGAGCGACGTGCGCCGGCTGGGCTTGCCCATTTCCACCCAGTGGCCCTGGCCCAGCTTGTCGCCAGACTCTTCCTTGTCATAGCGCGCCGCCAGCGTATCGACCCGCTCGGTGCGGGCAGCGAACTCCTCATCCGTCAGGAACATGCGGTCGCCTTGCGCCGGGTCGCGCTGCATCGGCGTGCCGTTGAGATGGTCGATCGGCCATGTGCCGCGCAGATCAGGCTCCCCCCAGGGCGTTGTCTTGGCCTTGTAGGTCTTGGGCACGGGCGGAACCACGGTGAGGTCCGCCCCCGGCTCCTGCGCGGCAAGCGGCGCGACGCCCATGAGCCATGCGCCAGTGGCCAGCATGGCAATCCTCAAGCCGGCGCGATACGTAACGGAACTAGCAGTCATTCACTAACCTCCCCTGAAGCCACGCGCTGGGCTCGGGACGAGGTGATGTAGTTACGGATCTGCACGTTGCCCTCGTGGCACGCATATTCGAAGATCTCGTAAGCCTCATCCCGCTGCCAGTCGACGCGTGCCGACCAGGGTAGAGTGAATATGATCGGATCGGAATAGTTTATTTCATAAACTATAGAGTTTTCACCTGTCATGGTGAAGCGCTCGACAATATGGGCCTGATCGCTGACCGGCGTGTCGTTCATGGGCGGCGAGCCCCAGGTGCCGACATTGGTGGCGGAAGGTCCGGTCTTGAGCTGCGTCGTCTCCACCACCAGCGTATTGGCATCTTCCCAATGGCCACGGCTCACACCGAGCCAGTTGCGGATTTGCGCGGGCGGCGCGGCGCGGCCATCGGTGGGGATGAGGCGCACCTCGTGCACCATCTCGAGTTGGATGGCGACCAGCCCCGGCGCCTGGAATATCCGTATGCCGCTATTGTAGTTGAACGGAAACATCGAGGCCGGCATGCCGCGCGTGATGCATCGGTCCCAGCTGTCGAAATCCGTGGGAGAATCGAAGGTCTGCCCCAGCCGGTAGCTGGAGCGCATCTGGGCGGAGCGCCGCTTGCCTTCCTCCGTCTTGTCGGGCAACCGCCCGTTTGGCGGGTCGACCAGAAAGGATGTGCGCCGATTGGGTGCGCCGGCCTCGACCCAGTGGCCCATGCCCATCTTGCCGGCCTTTTCCTCCTGCTGATAGCGCTCGGCGGTGGCACTGAGTTGCTTCACCCGCGCGGCATATTCCTCATCGGTCAGGAAAACGCGATTGCCCTGCTCGGGTGGGCGCTGGAAAGGCGTGAAATTAAGGTAATCGAGCGGCCAGGTGCCGCGAAAATCCGGCTCGCCCCACGCGGTCCTGGCCGGCTTGTAGTCATCAGGCACCGGCGGGAGGACTGTGAGATCCACCCCTGCCTTTGGAGCGGGATCGGTTCCCTGAGCCATGGCCGGTCTTGATGCCGTGCTGGTGGCCGCACCCAAAAGCGCGGCCACCAGAACAGGAAGAAGGCGGCCGGAGGACACCTTCAATCCGTCACTGCTTCGTGGCAGTTCCGGCCGGCTTGGGCGCCACCGCGGCGGTTTTCTCCGCCTCCGCGGCCTTGGCCCGCTCGGCGCGCGACGAGTTGATGTAGTTACGAACCTGCACATTGCCCTCATGGCAGGCATATTCGTAGAATTCATACCCATCGTTGCGCGGGATATCCATGCGGATGGTCCACGGCGCGGTCCAATATTGCGGGTCGGTATAGGTCATCTCATAGACCAGCGTATTGGCATCCCCGAGCGCGAAACGCTCGTGCACCTTGGCGTCCTTGCCGGTCGGCAGGGTGTTGTTCGGCAGGCCGCCGATCGTCGCCATATTGATCGGCGCCATGTCGCTTTTGAGGTTGGTCGTGTCGACAACCAGCGTGTTGCCTTCCCAATGGCCACGGCTCTCGCCCATCCAGGCGGTGACGTTACTGGCAGGCGCCGCGCGGCCATCGGTATAGATGACGCGGGTGCCGAGCATTTCCAGAGCAACGACGACCATGCCGGGCGCCTGGAAGATGCGGATGCCGTTATTGTAGCGGAACGGCATCATCGAAGCGGGGAAGCCGCGCGAGATGCACCGATCCCAGCTATCGAAGTCCGTCACCCAGTCGAAGGTCTGGCCACGCACCCAGCTTGACCGGCCCGCCGCGTTGGCGGCCTTGCCCTCAGCGGTCAGTTCCGGCAGGCGACCGTTCTTGGGGTCGATCAGCAGCGAGGTGCGGCGACCGGCGCCGGTCATCTCCACCCAGTTGCCCATGCCCAGCTTGTTGGACTTGGTTTCCTTTTCGGCGGCCTCGCGCGAACGCTGCATGGCGGTTTCGCGCTTCTCATACTCTTCGGGAGTCAGGAAGACGCGGTCGCCCTGCTCCACCGTGCGCTGCATGGGCAGGCCGCCGAGCGAATCGATCGGCCAGCCGCCGCGCAGGTCGGGGTCGCCCCATGCCGTTTTCTTCGGCTGGTAATTCGGCTCCGGCGGAAGCTGGGTGAGGTCGGTCTGAGCGGCCGCTGGGGCAGCCTGCTGCGCCTGGGCGAAAGCAGGCGCGCTGGCCAAACCCACGGCGGCAAGCGACGTGGCGGCTACCGGGGCCAGCACCCGGGTCGCGCGATGTTTGAAACTGCGGGCGGTCATTAATTCCCCTCCTTCTGTGCGGCACCCTCGTGCGCGCGATGCATGATAAGACGTCGAATCCACATTCTAACCTTCATGGCGACGATGGTCGAAGCAATCTTGCGCCCTTCCATCCGTCGCCCCAATTGTGTTGCCTCAGTGCCCACTCTCCACAACGGCGCCAGCCGGCAGGGCAAAGGTGATATACTGGTTGGGACCAGGCTCCGGGATATCGAGCTTGGGCGCCCATAGGCCCAGCCCACCCACCGGAATGGTGATGAACTGCCGGCCCCCGACCTCATAGACTGCCGGCACGCCTTCCGACGCGGCGGGCAGATCATATTCCCAGAGGATCTTGCCCGTTGCCGCGTCGCGTGCGCGGAACTTGCGATCCGTCGAGGTGGCGTTGAACAGCAGTCCACCGGCGGTCGCTACGGGCGCGCCGCGTCCTATATGGCTGCCTGTGCCGGTGATTCCCTTGTCCGCCAGCGGCTTCACTTCGCCGTTGGGCAACTGCCAGATGATCTTGCCGCTGGTCATGTCATAAGCCGTGATCGTCGACCAGGGCGGGCTGATCGCCGAGAAGCCGTTGCTCTGGATCATGAAGTCGACCGGCGACTGATAGGGAATGACGTCCCCGCCCCCGTTCGGCATGTTGGCGCGTGCCTGCGGGCGCTTATCCTCGTTCAGCTTGATGATGACCGGCAGGTTCCGCGCGATGACGAACACGCGCTTGTTCTGCGGATCGGCCGCCGCCATGCCCCAGTTCGAGCCGCCATTGTGCCCCGGCACGGCGATGGTCCCGCGCACGCTCGGGGGCGTGAACATGCCCTCGTTGCGCATGGTGCGCAGCTGCTGGCGGACCTTCTCCTGATCCTTCTCCGGGATATAGGGATTGATATCCGCCTCGGTGAAGCTCTGCCGCGCGAACGGCAACGGCCAGGTCGGCACCGGCTGCGTCGGCGAGACCTTTTCGCCCGGCACGTCGGACGCCGGCACCGGCTTTTCCTCGATCGGCCAGATCGGCTTGCCATTGCGGCGGTCGAGCACGAACAGATAGCCCTGCTTGCTCGGCTGCGCGATGATCGGCACGTCCTTGCCGTCATGCTTGATGGTCAGCAGCTTGGGTGCGGTCGGCAGGTCGTAATCCCACAGATCGTGATGGACGGTCTGGTAATGCCAGAGCCGCTTGCCGGTGCGCGCATCGAGCGCGAGAATACTGTTGGCAAAGAGGTTGTTACCCGGCCGGTTGCCGCCGTAAAAATCGTAGCGTGCCGTTCCGGTGGGGATGAAGATGACGCCGGCTTCCTCGTCGATCGTCGCTTCCGACCAGTTGTGGACTCCGCCGAACTTCTCATGGTCCTTCGCGGGCCATGTGTCGTAACCGAACTCGCCCTTCTGCGGCACGGTGTGGAATTTCCACACCAGTTGGCCGGTGCGCACGTCATAGGCATGGATGTCAGCGGGCGCCGACTCATAATCATAGGCTCCGGCAGGGAGCGACATGATGATGAGATTGTCATATATCCGCCCCGGATTGTCGGTCTGCAGCGGCCGCACCTTGCTGATATCCGGAACGTCCAGCCCGGCGCGCAGATCGACCTTGCCCTCCTGCCCGAAGGTGGGGATCGCCTCCCCCGTCTCCGCCGAGATCGCTCGCAGCATACCGTCATTGAGGTAAAGCAGCCGGCGATCGCGCCCATCCGCGCTCTGCCAGTAATTCATACCGCGCGCGCCGATTCGGCCCTCGTTCGCGTGACGCCAGATTTCCTTGCCCGTGGCAGCGTCCAGCGCGACAATCACATTGTCCTTCGCCACCACATACATGACCCCGTTGACGACGACGGGATTGAAACGCGGCGGCTGCGAGCCTTCGGCCGGGAAGGTCCACGCGACCTGAAGCTGCGTGACGTTCGACTGGTTGATCTGATCCAACGGCGAATATTGCGCCGAATCATGCCCGAGATAGCCCGTCCAGTTGGGGGACGCAGGCGCTGCCGAGGCTGCCGAGCGCGGCGCCGGTTGCTGCGCGCAAGCGGCCACCAACAGCGCCAGACTCGCGACGCCCAGCTTGAATGCGCCGCCAACGGCCCGGCGACCAGCCGAATGCGGCTCCGACAGATTGTGCACTTTCAGTCCCCTATATCCCAGTCAATCAGCCTATTTGCTCTGTCGGCCAGTCGCGACGCTGCTGTTCGGCGCCGGGAGACTAGACTAGATTTTGTCAACTTGACAACAACCCATTGCGCTCGCCATTGACTTTGTCCGTCAATGGCTGTGTCGCCGCCACAATGGCGATGGGACCGGGTCGCCGTCCATTCGGGACGGCCGGTCGATGCGGATCCTCGGTTCACGCACCGGCAATCTGGAAGCGCCTAAACGCAAGGATGGCGCGCCTCTCAAGCAGCCCGAAGAACGTTGAAGAAGGAGAAGCCGTGGTGCCGGCAAATATGATAGCGAAATGGGTAAAACTGGGTTTCACAGGCGCGGGCGCCGCTCTCGCATTGGTCGCAGTGGCCCCGCATATGGCGGGCGCAGCCACTGGTGACGTCGCGCCGGCAGGCCCGGAAGCTCAGGCGGCCGCGCCGGCCGCACCGGAAGGTGCAAGCGATGACAAGGTCGCCAAGGGCCGGGAATTGTTCAATAACTGGTCTTGCGGCACCTGCCACGCACTCAAGGATGCGGACGCCTCCGGCCATGTCGGCCCCGCGCTCGACGGCAACCCCAATCTGACCGAGGCGTTCATCGCCGATCGCGTGACCAACGGCCAAGGCCCGATGCCCGCATTCGGCGGCCAGCTCAGCGAGGAAGAAATCGCGGATCTTGCGGCCTATATCCATCAGGTCGCCCTGAAATGACCTGCGAGAGCGCGGCCGGCCTGGCCGCGCTCGCTGCCGCCCTCGGCCGGAAGATGAGGATAGCCGCCAGCCTGCCGAGCCAGCCTGACTCAGTCTATGGCTGCGGCGGCACCTCGACCAGCGGGATCACCGCCGGGACCTGAACGGCTCCAGCCGCCGCGCCCCCGGTCGGTGTGACGGGATTGCCACTCTGCGCCTGCGGAGACGGGGGCGATGCGGGTGCAGGCGCCGGGCGGACCGGCTGCGCGACGGGCTTTTTCAAGGGAACAGGATTCGAATGCGCTCTCGTTCTGGCCGCCCGCGCGACTTTGCTGGCACCGGGTCGCAGCGCGTCCCGCGAAGCCGGAGCAGATGGCCGGGCGACCTGATTGGGCGCAGTCTCACCAGATGTGGCTGACGAAACGGACACTCCTTCCCTTGTCGGCACCTGCTTCGGCGCACTCGCCACCCCATCGGCCGGGATAGGCGGCTCATCATCCGTCAATGTCGCCGCACGCGCTGGGATAAGCGCAGCCGATGGCTCCTCCGCCGGCATGGGCGCAGCAGCCGATTGCGAACCTGTTTCGGGCGGCGCGGGCAACAGCAAAGCGGCGAGTCCCGCCACCCCGGCAAGCGCCACGAGGCCCAGCAGCGCGATGGGCAAACGCCGCAACACCGCCTCCCAGGCAACCGTCCGCGCGATGGAGGCATCCCGATCCTGTTCCGCACGAGTCAGATCATCCGCCCGCTCCGTGATCTTCGCGACCAGATCGGGCGGCAGATCGGGCTGACGCAGCAGAGCGCGCAGAGCGCCCGGCCGCAAGGGAACGGGCCGACGTGGCCCGCTCATGCCAGCCGCAGCCAATCAGCGCGCACATGCCAAAGCCTGTTCCGCAGCCATCCGCGCGCCTGATCGCTCATCCGATGTCCATATCGCCCAAAGAGCGCCACTATAGCCATTGGGCCGATGGCGGCAATGCCGCGCGCTGCGCGCACCGGCCGTCATCTCGATCGCGGATGAACGGAGCAGATATCCCCGAGATTCGCCGACGCACCGAGTCGAGGCCGATCCGCAGGCATCTACCCGATCACAGTCCATCGACCAAGCCGGGCAACAGCGCCCGCCTAAGCCTTACTCCGGCCTGGACGACCAGACGGTGATGGTCCCCGCGTCCCCATCGACACGCACCCAATCGCCGGTGCGGATCACCTCCAGGGGGTCCTGATCGCAATCGGTGACGGTCGGAATGCGCATCACCACCGCGCCGAGCGCCGCCTTGGTGGTCATGATGTTGAAGACCATCGCCTTCGGCGCGGTCCCGGCAAGGCGGGTGAGGTGGAAGGTCGCCGACCAGCCGGACGACCCCTTCGCACCGGGGAAGATCAGGACCTTCCCGGCGAAGCTCTGGTCCTTCAGCTCGTGGCGGCTCTCGATGATCGTGCCGGTCATCGCGTGCACGCCGCCCCAGCCGGAAATCGTCTCGCGCGTGACCAGGGCCTCGCCTTCAGCGACGCCGCCGACCACCTTGCGCCCGCGAATGACGGCGCGCGGCTTGTCCATCACCTCGCTCATGACAGTGTCCCTTTCCATTTACCGGTGCAGGCGGCGTCGATGCACTCCGCGGTCGTGCCATACCAGCCCTCGATCTTCATCATCGCCGGCAGATAATGCACCTGCTTGGCGCTATCGACCGCCACCACCTTCGTGCCGTCCGGCACCGCCTGGCTGATCGCCGAGCAGGTGTCGGTCATGAGATAGGCACCCGCATCGCGCAGGATTTTCGTATAGCCATTGGCATCCGCCGTGGCCTTGACCGCGCGGCTGGTGAACACCCACAAAGCGCTGTTGGTGTGCACCTTGCGGCCCTCGATCAGCGCCGCCGCCTGCGCAATCTGTTCGATCGAGTAATGCGGGCAGCCGAGCATAACATAATCGACGTCATCGCTGCTGCCGACGCTGTTCAGCGAGTCGTAGATGCGCTTGCGGGCCGCGGCATCATAGACGAAGCGCTCGCCACGCGCCGCGCCGCCAAATGCGGCCTCGATGCTGGGTGCCTCGGGCGTGATGCCGATCATGTGATACATTTCCACGCCGCCGGAGGAGGCCGCCGCCGCGCCGAAATGCTTATGCCGGATGAGGCTGGCATCGCTCACCGAGCCGGAGACGACGGGAATGGTGTCCTGCACCGCGTCGCCCACGAAATAGCCGAGCATGCCCCATTCGAAGATGCTGTCGACCGGCACCTGCACGTCGACACTGTGCTGCCCACGGCGGAACTCGTCGGTGTGAAAGCCCCAATCGGGAATCCGCTTGGCCAGCATCGCCGCGCTGGTCGATTCGCGCCCCTCGCAATTGGTGCGCGCACCGATGACGCTATTGGCGAACACCACAGCGCTGGATTCCATCCAGGCGCAATGCTCGCCCATCACCGGCACATTGCCGGCGAGATAGGGCGTGCAGGTCTTGAGGATCTGGATGCCGTGCGAGGCGACGTCCGCCTCATCGGCCTGGAAGTTGGCGAAGGCGTCCTCGCTCATGCCCTGCTCGCGCCACAGGCTCGGGTCCATGCCGCCCTGCAGGTGGCAACTGAACGCGTTCATGCGCGGCACGTCCACCACCTCGTCGGCGTCGAGGTCGAACCGCGAGAAGACCGCGCGATAATCGCCGCCATCCGCGGCATAATATTGCTTGACCCAGGGCGGCGCCGATCCGGGCACGCCCGCGACATTGTTGGTCTCCACGAAGCGCTCGGCGCCCAGCGCGTCCGCATAGCGCACGAGCAGTTCCATGGCCTTCTGCGTCGCTGCGCCGGCATCGCCGTCGAGCATCGCCCGTTCCGCATCCGTCAGTTTAACCATGGTTCACCTCATTTTCTCGAAAGACATATTTATCGCCGATACGGCCGATCAGCAAAACTCATCGAGCCGGGCATGGATGCTCTCCAATACCTCCAGCGTGATCGCCAGCTTGGCCGGATCGATCTCGCGCAGCAGTTCGGCGCGCAAATCGTTGGTGATCGCCATGATCTCGCGCGTCACGTCCCGCCCGCGCGGCGTGATGCGATTATGCGTCACGCGCCGGTCGACATCGCTCTGGTGACGCTCGATCAGGCCTTCGCGCGCCAGCGAGTCGAGCATATGGACCATGCTCGGCCCCTTGACGCCGACGACCTTCGCCAGTTCGCCCTGGTTCAGTTCTTCCTCGGCACAGGCGAGCAGATACAGCGTCTCCCAGCGCGCCATATTCTGGTTGACGCTGCGCACCCGGTCATTGGCGAGCTTGCGCCAGCGGCGGGCCGCCACCACCAGGGATCGGGTGATGCGGAAATAGGTTTCATCGCGCGCGTCCGGCTTGCTCTCGCCATAGAAATTGCTGAGATGCTGGGCAGCCCGGTCGATCGAGAAGCCACCGAAATGCTGGCCGGACGCTTCCTGATCCGCGTCAACGGGGATTGCTTTCGGCCCGCGTCTCGCAAGCGTGGCCTTGGGGGCCCTCTTGTGCCGCGTCCGCATCGAACCTTTTTCCGCCGCCACAGATCCTTCTCCCCAGATACGGGCCGAGCGGGCCGCCCCGTGCGCCCTGCTCGCGGCGCCATAGCACGCTCCGCTCACCCCTTGGCTAGTCCAGCACCAGCAAACGCCCCCCACTTCCTGCCGCCGGCGCCTCACCGGTGCTGGAGCGTGGAGGGGAGACGAATAGGACAGGTGGCGCACCATGATCTTTCAGCAAATCCGCGCGAACGGGCGACAGTGCCGGGCCACCTGGCCCGGCACTGCTTGGGGGGGACCCTAGAAGGCCGCGCGAATACCGGCCTTGAACATCCGCCCGACCGGGTTGAACAACACGTTGTTGCCGCTGCCATTGGCTCCGGGGAATGCCGGCGGATCGACATTGAACAGATTGTCCACGCCGAAATAGACATCCATGCGGTTATCCGTGTTCAGCGGCACCTTCACCGTGCCGAGAATATCCACATAGGTGCGCGACGGCACCGCATTCGTGCTGGAACTGTTCGGCAAGGTGATGGCATAGCCCGACTCCTCGGCGCCGACGAACGCGGCGTTGTAGAAGCCCTTGTTGATCCACCGCAGATGGGTCGAGAAAGCGAACATCTCACCCAGCGTCAAGTTGGCGGTGGCATCGACCGTCCAGTCGGGAATGCCCGGAGGCGTGCCGCCGCGCAGGCCGGTCTGGCCGGCGCGCTCGACGGGGCCGACCGCATCGACTGTGATGAGATCGCGCACATTGCTGGCCATCACGGAGAGGTTGAGCGCATTGTCGCCGCCGAGGGGCTGGCGATAGTTCAGCTCGAAGTCGATGCCCCGCGCGATGAGCTGGTTCACATTCTGCACCGTGTCGGTGACGTTGACGATATTCTTGCCATCCAGCGTGATCAGCGAGCAGCTCAGCGCATCGCCCTGGAAGCAGCGCGTCGCGACATTCTGCTGGCCGAGCGTGCTGATCGCATCGTCGATATCGATGTCATAATAGTCCGCGGACAGTCGGAAGCGGCCCAGAAAACCGCCCGTGGGCTGCAACACCACGCCCACCGTGAACGTATCCGCCTTCTCCGGGCGCAGGTTGGGGTTGGAACCAAGTGTGACATCCACCACCGTCTGCGCGCCATCATTGAAGGGATTGGTGAGAATACCCGACGATTTGATGACCGGGCCGAACAGCTCGGACACGTTGGGCGCGCGAATATCACGCGACCGGGTGACGCGGAAGCGCACGGCATCGATCGGCGCCCAGACGCCGCCGACCTTCCAGGTGGTGACGTCGACCGTGCTGCTGGGGAACAGCGCGCTGGAGCGCTTGTAGTGCGTGCGGCGGATCGCGCCGCTCAGGCTCAACTCCTCGAAGCCGGTCATGCCGCGCAGAATGGGCACTTCCGTCTCGCCATAGACCTCGGCCACGTCGATCTTGCCGGAGATCGCCGCGCCGTTGCCCATGAAGAAGGCATTGGCGCGCGACAGGGCGTCAGCATCGCCATTCACCGAATCGCTGCGATATTCACCGCCGATCGCTATGCCGAGCTTGCCTGCCGGCAGTTCGACAAGCGAGCCGGTGATATTGGCCGCCACGACATGCTCGGTCGTGTTGTTGGTCTGGAAGCCATTGGCCTTGATATAGGTCTTGGCGGCGTCGAAGGTCGCACCCTGGCCGGAGCCGAACGGATTGAGCGGGACGCAGGCCGGATCGTCATTCGTCGTGATCGCATCGGCATTGATCCGGCAGACCGGCACGCCGCCGCTCGTCGTCGCATCCAGCGCATTCACGATGCGGGAGGTGACGGTGCCGCCGGTCATGTCGCTGCGGAATTTGTTACGGCCATATTGATAATAAATATCGGCCTTCCAGTCGTTGCCGAGGTCATAAGCCGCGGAGATGACAGCCCGATACATATCGTTCTTCACGAGCAGATCGGCCGCGCCGACGTCCCGGAACCCCTTGCCGAGCGTGAAGCTGGTGAGGCCGCCTTCCGCCATCAGCGTGCGGATATCCAGGCTTGGGTCCGTCGAAGTCGGGATGAAAGGATTATCGTCCCGAATGGTAAGGGCAATGTTGCGATAGGCGACAGCGCGGTGGCGGCCTTCACTATGCCCGTAGTTGAAGCCCAGTTCGATAGTCAGGGCCGGCGTCGCTTCCCAGGTCGCAAAGCCCATGGCGTTCCAGCGCTTGGTCGGCGAGACGATCGGGAAGTCGAAATAGATGTTCTCGCCCGGCCCGTCGCTGGTGCCGCCCTGCTGGTAGAGGTTGTTGGCAAGCGTGCCCTGCGTCGCGCGATAGGGCGTGCCATCGGCCCGGAAGGCGATGCCGTCGATCGGCCGCAGCGTCGGCACAAGGTTGCCGTCATAAGCCGAAGAGGGCGGCGTGGTGATGCCATTGTAAGGCGCCGTCCACGGGGAGACATTGGTCAGGATGTTGTTGGCGGGGATACTGGTCACGCCCCTGTTGCGGCCAACGTTGATGAGGCCGTTCGCGCACCAGTCGCGCGTCGGGCAGGCTTCCACGCCATCGGCCTTCTCATATTCGCCGCCGACCATCAGGTGGAAGGTCGATCCGATCTGCCAGCCAGCCGCCGCGCCGAACTGCCGCGTGAAATTGTCGCCATAGTCGGAGAAGCCGATCTGGGCATTGGCCTTGTAGCCGGTGAACCTCTTGTCGAGCAGCAGGTTGACCACGCCCGAGACCGCATCCGAGCCGTAAACGGCGGAGGCGCCGCCCGTCACCACTTCCGCGCGCGAGAGCAGGATCGACGGGATCATGTTGGTATCGACCGTCGCCTGCGTGGTCGAGGGCACGAACCGCTTGCCGTCCACCAACGTCAGCGTGCGCACGGCGCCAAGGCCGCGCAGGTCGAGGATGCGGCCGCCGATATAATTGCCCGCCGTGGCGCCAAGGCCGGTGGATGCCGGCGTGTTGGTGGCGCGGAAGGAGGGCAGTTCGTTAAGGGCGTCGCCCAGATTGGTCGCGCCGCGCTCCGCCAGGCGGTCGGCCCCCATCACGGAGACCGGCGTCGGCCGGTCAAAGCCCGAAACGATGCGCGAGCCGGTGACGACGATCGCCTGATCTTCCCCGCTGCGAGTCGTATCATCCTGAGTGTTGCTGGCTGCAGCGCCACTCGCCGCCCCGGCAGGCTCCTGCGCCAGTGCGGGCGAGGCCGCCACCCCCAACAAACCAATGGCTAATGCGGCCGCGCAAGCCTGGCTCCGCAAGCTGATCATCGCATTGTTCATGCTCTTCCCTCTCCTGTGTGTCATTTTCTATAATTAGCTAGGCAACTATCAAAAACGCCATTAGGTCGCAATCTACTTATTTACCTAATTTCACGCCCCTCCCAAAGCGGGCCGGCGCCGCGGTTTTCGGGGGCTATCGGCCAAACGCACAGCGGCGATAGGTCGGCGAGCACCGAACGGGCAAGGATCGTCTGTGCGGACCGACTGACCTGATCGGCGATCCACCCTAGCCATGGCCCCGCCTCTCATGGCAGGTTGCGGAGGGACGCGATAAGGCGACCTGACCGACAAGGAGAGGGTAATGGATCACGAGCGGACCGAACAGGCACGCGAACTTCACCAGACGCTGGAGTTCATCGGGCTTCGCGCCCATGCGACGACCGTGGGGCTGCTGCAACTCTCCGCCGAGCTGGTCCGGGCCGGCATATTGGACGACGCGGCCATCCAGCGAATCAAGGATGCGATCCACCGGGAGATCACCGTCGCGAGGCCCCGCAGCTACAATCGCGCCGAATTCGCCGAGACATTGCGGCAGCGCCTTGATGCGCTTTTCCCATCCACGGCGAATGCAGGGCGGCAAACGCAGGTCGGCACCCTGGAGGAGATGGAGAGCGCGTTAGCCCCACATTCGGATGAACCGCTTTAAGGTCAGCCTGGACGCGCGGCGGTGATGCATCAAGCGCCCATTTTTACCGGATGCACACCATGCCGGGCGCGACCGGTCAGAAGACCAGTCGCACGCCAGCGGTGCCCTTGATGTTATAGCTGTCGCCAAAGTCGTGCAGCGCGGAGCTGGCGGAAACCTGCGTGTATATCATCAGCCGATCGCCCAGCCCCAGGCTGCCACCCAGCGCCGCCTCGCCCCACAGCCGGTCGTTGCTGGTGCGGATCGGCGTGCCCGCCACATCGGCGCTGGTGCCGTCCAACCATTCATAGCTGAGGTTGAACAGACCATAGAGATGCGTGCGGCGGCTCGCGCCATTAGTCTCCCAGCTCCGGTCATGATCGATCGAGAGGCCCCCACGCGTCTTGAGGCTGTCGCCACTGCGGGAGGCGACCGCCGCGTTCGATGGATCTTCGAAGCTGTCGAAACGCACATTCTGGTAGCTCATCTGAAGCTGCGGCGTGAGCGTGAAACCGCCGCCGACCGGCGAGCGCTTGCCTGCCTCAACGCTGAACGCCTGGCCGCGCCCATTGCTGTCGTCAGCCAGAGTGCCCAGCACCGATGACGTGAGCCGCCCGTCGAACCAGGTGAACTGCGCCTGCCCATCGGCATAAAAGCCATCCGGGGCATACCAGGTCAGCGTGCCCCCGACGCCATAGCCATTGGCGTGAATGCTGCCGCTGCCGAAGATCGAGCGCACGGCCGCGCTGGCCTCGCCATAATGGGCGGTGACACCTGCCACCAGCAGGCTGCCGCCGTTTTCGGCGAGCGTCTGATCGATGCCCGCCTGAAGCTGCCAGCTATTGATATTGACGTCAGACCCGCTGGTCGAAACACGCGCCTCCGGCCGGAAGCGGCTCGCTTCCATGCGTCCCCAGATGCCGTTGCCAACGCCGCTCACCGCAGGCGCCCAGCGACGGTTGCCGACGCGCTCCTGCATGGTCGGCAGGCCGTTCAGCGTCTGGAGCGTCTGCGCATAATTCTCATAGAGGGGCACGCCCGGCTGGTAGAGCGGACCTTGCGGCTCGCCCGGCCCATCGAGCAGCGCCGAGCGCAGATACCAATCGCCATCGCTCGGAGTCGAAACACCGCCTTGATAAAGGCGATAGCCATAGGCGCCGGCGATAACCGCCTGATCGCCCTCGAACACATAATCGCCGCGCAGCGTGAACGCACCGTCCGAGGCGCCGCCGGTCACGTCGACAAGCTTGATGCCCTCGACCGTCGGTGCGCCAAGGCCGCCGCGGTTGGTGACGGCTATCGCGGTCGAGCCTGACGTGCCACCCGTGACGACGAGCCGATCGGTCTGGGACGTGTCACCGCCAAGCGCCGTCTCTATCTCGAGCACGCCGCCATTGCCGGCATAAGCGCCGACGGTAAGCGTCCCAAAACCATCGCGACCCGGCGCGACGGCACCGGCATTGGCGACGTCACCGACCCGGCCGTTGCCAGCGAGCCGTGCGCCCGTCTCGATCGTCACCGCGCCGCCCAGCACGCCATCGACCGCGAGCGTGCCCGCCGCGACGGTCGTGGCGGCGGCATGGCTGCTATTGTCGCCCGTCAGCAGCAATGTGCCCGCGCCCTGCTTGGTCAGCACGCCGCTGCCTGAGAAGAGGCCGCCGAAGGTGAACGTCGTGTCCCCGGCGGTGGCGATGGCACCGTCCCCGGCCAGCACGATGCCACGCTCGCTCGACAGGCTCGCGGTGGTTGCAAGCGTGCCGCCGTTCAGCGTCACATCGCCCGCTCCGTCACCCAGATTGGCATCCGCCGAAACCTGCACCGTGCCACCGTTGATCGCGGTTCCCCCGGTATAGCTGTTCGAACCGGTCAGGATCAGCGTGCCAGCGTCGGTCTTGACGAGTTGGCTGTCGCCGGTCAGCGCCGTATCGAGCGTGGCCCTATAGTCCGCACCCGCGGCGCTGCCATCACCAACGCGGATTGTCGTCGTCGCGCCCAGCAGGGCGAGCGCATCGCCATCGACGGTATAACCGTCGGCAGCGAACTGCATGCCGCCGCTCGTGACCGCACCCAGGCTGCCATCCACCGTCACCGTGCCGCCGGTGCCGCCAAACACCGCGAAGGCGCCGTCCGCATAGCCCGCGTTCACCGTTCCGTTGGCGTCAGTCCAATTGTCGTTGCCGGTGCTATTCTGCCAGAGGCCCGAGCCGCCCTGGATCACGCCGTCATTCTTGGGGCCGGCGGCGCCATCCCAGAAGTTGAGCGTGATTCCGGCGCTGTTCACCAGATTCACCTGACCCGCAATCGAGGTCTGGACCGCGACCGCACTCCCCGTCGGCATCGCGCCCAAGGCAAGGCCATTGTCCGTCAGCGTGCCGCCATAGTCGAACACGCGATAGACGCCGGCATCGAAGGCGCCGCCGGCCGGCACCGTCACGTCGATCGTGCCATCGAGCGTCAGGTCGCCGCCCACGGTGACGAGATCGTTCAGCGCGCCGCCCGCGACATTCGCTTCACCGAACTCGAAGGCCAGCGTGCTGCCCGGCGCCATCGAGAGGCTCCCGCCAATCGCAAGCGTGCCCGCGCCACCAGCGCCCGGCGTCAGGATAGCGCCATCAGCCAGCATGACGTCGCCACCGATCGTGCCGGTGCCGCCCAATGTCGCCCCGGAGGCAACGCCGGTGAGACCCGTGGCGGCGGCGAAGTCACCGTTCACCCAGAGCGTGCCCGCACCCACATTGATGCCGCCCATATTGTTCCCGAGGCCGGCGAGGACGAGCGTGCCCGCTCCGGTCTTGGCGATGCCGCCCGCGCCGGACACCGCGCCGTTCAGCGTCAGCACCGTGCCCGTATCGGTGAGGAAGGCGCCATTCCCGCCGAGATCGATCGCGCGGTTCGTGGCAATGTCGGCAGTCGTCTGGAGCGTGCCACCATCGAAGCTGAGGCCGCCCGCCGCATCGCCGAGATTGGCGTCCGCGGCGATGCGGAGCGTACCGCCGTTGATCGCGGTGCCGCCGGCATAGCGGTTGGTCCCGGTCAGGACCAGCGTGCCGGCGTCGGTCTTGACGAGCTGCGCCGCGCCGGTGAGTTCGGCGTCGATCGTCGCGATATAGGTCGCGCCCGCCGTGCTGCCGTCGCCCACCTGAAGGGTCGCGCCCACGCCCGTCAACGTCAGCGCGTCACCGGCGATCACATAGCCGTCGCTGGCGAATTGCATGCCCGAGGCAAGGACGTCGCCGTTGCTGTTGTCCACCGTCACGGTTCCGCTCGCGGCCGAGAAGATGGCGAAGCTGTCCTGCGCATAATCGGCGTTCACCGAACCATTCATGTCGGTCCAGTCGTTGCCGCCGCCACCGACGCGCCACACGCCGTCGCCGCCATTGATCGCAGCATCATTCTTCGGTCCGGCATCGCCGTCCCAGAAGCTGAATGTGGCGCCGGCGGTGTTGACGAGGTTGACCTGGCCGCCGACCGCCGTCTGCACCGAAACAGTGTTGCCGCTCGGTATTGCGCCCAGCGCCAGTCCATTATCGGTCAGTGCGCCGTCATAATTGAAGACGCGATAAATGCCCGGCCCGAAGCTGCCGCCTGTCGGCACCGTGACATTGATCGTGCCGTCCAGCACCAGATCGCCGCCCACCTCGACGAGATCGTTGAGCGGACCACCCGTAGTGCCCGCCTCGCCGAACTCGTATGCGAGGAGCGATCCCCCATCGAGTGCGAGGTCACCGTTGATCGTCAGCGTGCCGGGGCTGTTGCCTGGCGCCAGAATACCGCCGGATGCGATCGTCACGTCGCCGCCGATCGTGCCTGTGCCGCCCAAGGTCGCGCCCGCGCTCACTGTCGTCAACCCGGTCGCCGCCGACTGGTCGCCATTGACGAGCAACGTGCCGGTTTCGACAGCCGTCATGCCGGTATAGCCGTTCGCGCCGGACAGGGTCAGTGTGCCGGAGCCGGCCTTGAGCAAGCCGCCCGCCCCGCCGAATTGGGCCGCAATACCGATATCATGGCCATTGGTGTCGATGATGGCGCCATTGGCCGCCAGATTGATCGTTTGCGTGCCAAAACCGCTCACGAAGTCGGCTGCATCCTCCGTCGCGCGCACGATGCCGCCGTCGATGGTCACGCTCGCCGTGCCCTGGCCGCCGCGAATTTGGTTGGTTTCCAGAACACCGCGCGCGCCGGTCGTGCCCTGCAGGAGCAAGGTGCCGCTGGCATCCGCCGCGGAGAGGCCGAGTTCCACGCCACCAATGGCCTGGACCAGCGCACCATCCGCAATGGTGAGCGCGCCGGCTCCATAGTTCCCGATGTTGATATTGAACGCCGTGCTCGCCCACGTCGACCCTTGCCCGGTCACGACGACGGTGCCGTCGGCGGTGGGACCAGCGCCGATATATCCCTGGTTACTCGTGACGACCGCGCCATCCTCGATCCGCAGAGTGCCGACATCGTAGCTGCCGATCGTGAGCTGCCCCGCGGTTGCCCAGCTCGTGCCCGCACCGGACAGGATGGCATCGCCGCGCGCAGCGCTGCCGATCAAGCTCTCGCCGCTCGTGACAGTGGCACCATCGGAGATGGTCAGCATACCGGTGCCAGCGCTGGCCAGGGTAAGCCGCCCGCTCGTCTCCCAGAATGAGTCCTGACCGCTCACCAAGACTTCGCCGGCACCTTCATTGCTGCCGACTATGGCCTCCGTGTCGGTAACGCGGCCGCCATTGGTGATGGTGAGGATTCCGGTGCTGGCCGTGGCGGCGCCAAGCTCAAGCGCACCGGCGGCGAGGCTCGACCCGCTGCCATCGACCAGAATGGTGCCATGGCCTTCTGAGCCAAGCGCGGTCGGAGACGTGCCCGTGACGGTAGCGGTTGCACCGTTGAGGATCGTCAGCGTGGCGGAATCACCGGCCAAGTCGCCGATGGCCAGCGCCTCGGTCGTGAGGGAGGAGGTCTCGCCGGTCACCGTCAGAACACCGGTTCCACGAACCGCCGTAAAGCTGGTCCCATTGATTTCCCCACCATCGGCAATCAACAGCGTGCCAGCTTCGACATGCGTCTCGCCGCTATAGCTGCTCTCGGCGGTAAGCGTCGTCGTCCCGCCGCCGATCTGATCGACCGAGCCGGTGCCGGTGATGGCGCCGACAATGGTGACGTTATCGGCGCGATTGAAGGTCAGCGTGCCGTTGTCGACAATATCGCCCACGATGCTGCCGCTCGTTCCGCCATCGCCGATTTGCAGCACGCCGCTGCTGATGACGGTACCGCCGGCGTAGCTGTTATCGCCGGTGAGGATCAGCGTGCCGAGGTCCGCCTTGACGAGCTGGCTCGCGCCGGTGAGGTCGGACGCGATGGTGGCGGTGATATCCGCGCCCGCCGTGGTGCCGTCCCCGACACGGATGGTCGCGGTCGGCGCGCCCACCAGGTCGATCGCGCCGCCCTGGATCACATAACCATCGGTGAGGAACTGCATGCCCGATGCGGTGACTTGTCCCAGGCCGTTATCGACGTTGACCGTGCCGGCGGCGCCCAGGAACACCGCAAAGGCGCCGTCCGTAAAGGGAGCATTCGCCGCGCCCGTCTCTTCGGTCCAGTTATCGTTGCCGCTGGAGGACTGCCACAAACCGTTGCCGCCTTCGATCAGGCTGTTGTTTTTGGAGGCGGCCGTGTCGCCGTCCCAATAGCGCAACGTCATCCCGTCTGTGTTGACGAGGTTGACCTGACCGGGGACCGAGGTTTGAACATAGAAATCGGGCGACGGCGCATTGAGCGTCAGCCCGTTATCGGCCAGCGCGCCGCCATAGCTCATGATGCGATACACGCCCGGGTCGAGAGCGCCGCCGGGCGCAGTCTCGACGTTCAGCATTCCTTCGAGCGTCAGGTCGCTACCAATCTCGATCAGGTCGTTAAATGCCCCACCAACGACATTGGCCTGACCGAACTGATAATCGAGGTTCGAGCCTCCCATAAGGGTGAGGTTGCCATTGATCGTGAGCGTGCCGGGCGCATCGCCGAGATCGCCGGGCGCGATCCGACCGCTGGACTGGACATTGCCGCCGATCGTTCCGTTGCCGCCCAGTGCGCCTGCCACAGTCACCCCGACTAGCCCGGTCGCCGCCGATTGATCGCCGTTGATGACCAGCAGCCCGCCATTGATCGCGGTTTCCCCGGTGTAGCTGTTATCGCCGGTCAGGATGGTGGTGCCGGGACCATAGGAATAGACCCAGCCCGCGCCGGATATCACGGCGGCGAACGCATAGGCCGCGTCGTCATGGATGAAGCGCACGCCATTGGCGCCGCTCGCCAGCGTGATCGCCGCCGCGTCGAGCGTGCCGGCATGAGCGGGCGCATAGGAAGCGCTGCCACCGATGTTGAGGTCGCCACCCGCCGGACCCAGCGCCAGTGTGCCGCTGCCGACCTTGGCCACCCCGCCATCTGCAAGGGTGATCGAGCCGGCACCGTCCACCATCATCGAGCCGGCGGTTTCGATGCGCGCGCCCGCGCCGGTGACGATCAGATCGCCGCCGTTGACGGCGAGGGCCGATGTGCCGAAGATCTGGCCACCGGCCTGCAAGATCAACCTGCCGCCATTGACCGCCGTCGCGCCCGAATAGCTGCTGATCCCGGTCAGTGACAGTTGGCCAATACCCTGCTGGGTCAGGCTTCCGGTCCCGGACACCTTACCCGCATAGGTGAAAGCGTCAGCACGATCGAACAATAGCGCGCCGTTGTTGCTGATATCGCCGATGACGCTGCCCACCACGCCGCCATCCCCGAGCTGGAGCGCGCCGGCGGCGATCGTGGTGCCGCCGGCATAAGCTTCGTCGGCCGCCAGCACGAGCGTGCCGCCTCCCGCTTTGGTGAGACTGCCCGTGCCGGCGATGATGCCGCCCGCGAGGAAGGTCGTCCCGGTATCGGTGAGGATCGTTGCCGCGCCGTCGAGCGTGATGCTCCGGGCGCTGGCAAGGTTGGCCGTTGTCTCAAGCGTGCCCTGGTTGATCGTGATGCTGCCCGCAATGTCGCCAAGGCTGACGTCATCCGCGATGCTGAGCACGCCCTCGTCGATCAGCGTGCCGCCAGTATAGCTGTTGATCCCCGAAAGGATGAGCCTGCCCGCATCGGTCTTCACGACCTGCGCCGCGCCGGTCAGTTCGTTCGCGATGGTCGCTGTGAAGGCTGCGCCGGCCGTGGTGCCGTCACCCACCCGGATCACGGACTGCGCATCGACAAGGGTCAGCGCATCGCCGCCGAGGAGGTAGCCGTCGCTGGCGAACTGCATGCCCGATGCAGTGACCGCGCCGCCGCCATTATCCACGGCCACGGCTCCGCCCGTGCCGGCGAAGATCGCGAAGGTGCCATCCGCATAAGCGGCATTGATGCTACCGTCCGGCCCAGTCCAGTTGTTGTCCGATCCGCCGATGTGCCAGCTGCCATTGCCGCCATCGACCGTGCCGTTGAACTTGGGACCGCCATCGCCGTCCCAAAAGGCCAGCTCAAGACCGGCCGAGTTGATGAGGTTGACCTGACCGGCAACCGAGGTCTGCACCGTGACAATGCTGCCGCTCGGCATGGTGCCGAGGTCGAGACCGTTGTCGGTCAGCGTGCCGCCATAATTGAAGATGCGATAGATACCACCGTCGAAGGCGCCGCCGGCCGGCACCGTGACGTTGATCGTGCCGTCAAGCTGCAAATTGCCGTCGACATTGACGAGATCATTCAGCGGCCCGCCCACCACATCGGCCTCGCCCAGCTCGAAATCGAGGATCGAGCCGCTTGCCAGCAGCAGGTCGCCGTTGATCGTCAGCGTGCCGGGGCTATTGCCCGGCGCAAGCGTGCCGCCGTTGACCACATTCACGGTGCCGCCGATGATCCCGCTGCCACCCAAGGTCGCGCCCGAGGAAATATGGACAAGGCCGGTCGCCGCCGACTGGTCGCCATTGATCCGCAACGTCCCGGCATTCACCGTCGTCGTGCCCGAATAGCTGTTGTTCGCGGTGAACGTGAGAATCTCCGCGCCATTCTTGACCACCGATCCGGTGCCTGAGATCAGGCCATCGAAACCGATATTGTCGGAGCGGAAGAAGGCCAGCGAACCGTCGTTCGCCACGTCGCCCATGATCGAACCGCTGGTCCCGCCATCGCCGAGCTGGAGGATGCCCTGGGCGATCGTCGTGCCGCCCGTATAAAGATTGTCAGCCGTCAGGACGAGCGTGCCGGCAAAGCGCTTGTCCAACAGGCCAACACCCGAAACCACGCCGTCCAGCGTGAATGTGGTGCCCGTATTGACCGCCAGGACCGCATGGCCGGTCAACGCCACATTGCGCGCGCTGGTGATGGTTGCGGTCGTTTCCAAAGCACCATTGCCGATGCTGAGCGCGCCGGACGCCGCACCCAGATTGGCATCGCGGGAAATCTGCAACCTCCCCGCGCTGATCGTCGTGCCGCCGGCATAGCTGTTGGTCCCGGTGAGCACCGTAGTGCCGCCGCCGTCCTGATGCACGGCGCCGCTGCCGGAAATCACGCCGTCGAAGGTGAAGAGGGTCGACCGGTTGAAGGCCAGCACGCCATTGTCGAGCACGTCGCCCACAATGCTGCCGCTGGCGCCGCCATTGCCAAGCTGGAGCGCCCCCGCGGAGATCGTCGTGCCGCCGGTGTATATGCTGTCGCCGGTCAGGATCGTGGTGCCCGCACCGTTCTGCTGAACCCCGCCCGCCCCGACGATCGTGCCGCCATAGGTGAGGCTGTCGGACCGGTTGAAGGCCAGCGTGCCGTCATTGTTCACGATCGCGCTGACAATCGAACCCGTGGTGCCACCGCCGCCGATCGAAAGGATGCCGGCGTTGACGTTGGTTGACCCGGTATAGCTGTGATTGCCGGTCAGCACCCAGGTTCCGCCATCATTCTTGGCGAGCGTCGTTATCCCGCTGCCAGCATCGCCGATTGACCCTGCAAGCGTGTTGTTGCCACTATTGGTGCCGCCCAGCGCGATGGTGCGCGCCTGATTATTGCTCTGCAGCGTGACCGGCCCGGTATCGGTGAAGACAATCGCCCCCGTGCCGGACGATTCTATGTAGGTGACGCCAGCCGAGAGGGTGAAGAGCCGGTTCGTCGTGTCGCCCGCCCCCGTATAACGCAGGGTCGACCCGTTGCCGATGACGAGGTTGGATGCCGCCGCGGAAGATGCCCCGATGCTGCTGGCGAGGCCGCCGTCGGCGAGCTTGTCCACGCCGAGCACGCCACCGCTGATTCTGGTGGCCCCCGTATAGCTGCTGGCCGAATTGGTCAGGACCCAGGTGCCGGCATCGGTCTTGGTGAGCGATGTGATGCCCGCGCCATTGTTCCCGATCTGCGGGGCAAAGCTGTTGTTGCCGCTATTGGTGCCGCCCAGCGTGAGCGTCTGCGCGGTCCCGGCGCTGCTGAAGGTGATCGGCGCGGTGCTGGTGAAGGCGATTGCGCCCGTGCCCGAGGCATAGATCGCATTTCCACCGGATGCGCCCAGCGTGAACTGCCGGTCGGTGCTGCCAGCCGCGCCCGTGTAAGTCAGCCTGCCGCCGTTGATGACGAGATTGCCCGCACCAGCGCCCGAAGCACCAATCGAACTCGCGACGCCGCCATCGGTGAGGCAGGAAATGGCCAATATGCCGCCATTGATGACCGTGCTGCCGGTGTAGCTGCTGTCGCAACCGGTGAGAGACTGGCTTATGCTCCCATTCTTGATCAGGCCGCCGCTACCGCTGATGGCGCCGCCATATGTCGCGGATCCGCCGCTCCAGTTCAGTGTCAGCATAGCATTGCTGAGCGTGATGTCGCCGCCGGATGCGCCGCCGCCGTTCAGGAAGCCGATCGTGCTGTCGAAGCCGTTCAGGTCAAGGGCCGTGCCTGCCAGATCCGCGAGCGAGAAGCCGCGCGCACCCAAAGCATTGCTGGCGCCCGCACGCAAAATCCCCTCGTTGATAAACGTGTCGCCCGTGGAGCTATTTGCGCCGGAGAGGAGGAGGACGCCGGCCCCTGTCTTCCGCAAGCGCCCCGAACCCACGATGGCCCCTTCGAACTCAAGCACGGTGGCCGCATTGGCGACGTTGATATAGCCGTCGCTGCCAAGCGTGAAGCCTCGGTCGGTGCTTGTGCTGCCACCGGTGTAGCTCAACGTTCCGCCATTGAAGACCAGATTGGCAGCGGCGCTGCCCGATGCGCCGATGCCGCTCGCCTGGCCGCCATCGGCGAGGCAATCGACGCTCAGGCCCGACGTGATCGAGGTTACGCCGGTATAGTCGTTATTACAGCCGGTCATCGTCTGTGTGTAACGGGTGACGGACAAACCGCCGGCACCGCTGATCGTGCCGCTGAAAGATCCCCCGCTGTTGATGTTGAACGTAGCGCCGCCCAGCAACACGCTGCCCGCGCCATTCAGGCCGCCCACGAAGACGCTGTTCCCCGCCAGGTCGGCCATCGCGCCGGCATCGACAGTCAGAGCGCCGGCCCCGGTGCCATCCGCACCGCCGCCAAAGGCCGTGGCGGACCCAGCCACCAGGGTGCCCGCGCTGACCAGTGTGCCGCCGGTATAGCTGTTGGCGCCAGACAGGACCAGCGTGCCGGCGCCCTCCTTGATGAGCCGCCCCGAGGCGATCGCCGCACCGCCGACGGTGAGCGTCGTCGCAGCCTGGGCGACGTCGATCCGCCCACTGCCGCTCGCCAGCGTAAAGCCGCGGTCGGTCTCGGCGGTTCCGCCGGTATATTGCAGCCGGCCTCCATTGCTCAGGATGAGATTGGCCGAATCGCTCGTGGCGGCGCCAATACCGCTGGCAGCGCCGCCATCGGCAAGCGTGTTCACCGAAATCGTGCTGAAATCGCTGCCGCCGCCGCCCTGGATCGTGGTGACGCCGACATAATCGTTGGCCGCATTCGACAAGACCAGCGTGCCCCAGCCGGTCTTGGTCAAGCCGGCATCGTCCGGGCTGGTCACAAGGCCTGAGAACGCGATCGTTCGGCCGGCATCGACCGCAATGACCGGATCGCTCGCGCCGCCATTGACCAGCGTAAAGCCGCGATTGGTGCTCGCGTCCGTCCCCCCGACATAGTGCAGCGTGCCGCTTTCAAGCACGAGATTGAACGAATCCACCGAAGCCGCGCCGATGCTGCTCGCCAGACCGCCATTCGCAAGGCTGGCGACTTGCAGTTCACCGCCGCTCAGCGTCGTCACCCCGGTATAGCTGTTGGCGCCGGCCAGCCTGACGATGCCTTCGCCGCCCTTGGTGAACCCGGTCGCCCCGCCATTGTCGACAATAGTCGAGCCAATGGTGAAACGGCCCCCGCCATTCTGGAGAATGCCGAGCGTGCTGCCCCCGGCGCCGCCGGTGAGCGACCCGCCGGTGATGGTCTGATCGCTATTGCCAACCGACGATGCGACGATGATCGTGCCGTCAATGCCCAGCCGCTCGTCGGCACCGACGTTCACCGTCGAACCCGCCGCCGCCGTATATTTCAGGCCGCCCAGTTGCCTGGACCCACTCACCATATTGAAAAATGGCGTATTTTCCGCGCCACCGACATCGCTAACTACTTGATTGTCCAGCCAGTTCGCCGCGTCATCCTGTTGAGTATAATCGACAGCCGTGAACGCCGTGATGACGCCGCCCACGACCTTGGCGTAATCACTGCCATTGACCGTTGCCCAACCGCCCAGGCTGGTGCTGGCGGTCGTGAAACTGCCGCTCGCCGGCAGCACGAAATCGACCAGGCCGCCCGTGCGCGTGATCGTTCCGAAATCGACGGTCATGCTGCCGCCCGCGCCAGACGTCGCGGCGACCCGATTGTTTCCGACCGTGATATTCAGGCCATCGAAACTCTGACTATTGGCCACATCATCGGCGCCGACGAGATTGAGCGTGCCGCCAGCCAGATTGAGCGTGGAGGCTGTGGCAATGATGTTGGCGGCAGGGGCTGCGGAGTCCGAAAAATCGAGCGTGAGCGTGCCGCCATCGACCGATGTGTCGCCCGTATAGCTGCTGGCGGCGCTGAGGGTGAGCGCCCCCAAGCCGGCCTTCGCGAAACCGCCGCTGCCGGTGATGACGCCAGCAAAGCTTGAGGTCCCGTCGCTGTCCACGGTCAGCATATTGGCACCGAGCGCAATGACGCCGCCGCTCCCGTCCAGATTCGGCGTTGTCAGGTCGAATCCGCCCAGATCGAGCGTGCCGCCATTGACGCTCAGGCCAGTCATTGCGCCAAATGCCGAGGTACTGCCGGCCTGAAGCGTCCCGCTCTCGATCGTGACCGATCCGACGAATGTATTCGCACCGCTCAGCACCCACGTCCCCGCGCCGTCGGCAATCAGATCGCCATTGCCCGAGATGCGTCCGGACAGGAGACTTGCCCCCGTAAAACTGCCGCCCAGCGTCAGGCTGTCGCTCGCCGGGCTGGACGGGTTGAAAGCCAGATCACCAGTCAGCGAGAGGGTTCCGCTCCCGTCATTGAGGATCATGCTGACGCCGTTGGCGGTCCAGAGCCGATTGCTGCTCCCACCCGCACCAGTATAGCTCAGCGTGCCGCTGTTCAGTAGAATGTCGGACCCAACTCCAAGCGAACTCGCGGCGCCGATATCGGCCAGCACAGGCGCATGCACCAGCCCGGCGATCGCAGCCTGCCCAGTGAATGTGTTCGCGCCGGCGAGCGTGATGGACTGGCCCGACGAGGCGTTGAAGCTGTAATTGACGCCGCTGAGAATGCCCAGAAGGCTGAAACCAGCCGTTTCGGCGTTGAACGATCCGCCGCCGGACGAATCGATATTGCCCGTGATCGTCAGCCCACCGGTGCCCTGGTTGCGGATGATGGCAGCCGAACCGTTCAATTGCCAGTTTCGGTTCGAGCTATCGCCGTCGCCCGTATAGATGACGCTATCCGAATATTGGCTCGATTGCTGGAACAGGATCGTGCCGGAAACCGCATCAGTCGGCGCACCGAGCGAACTCACTTCGCCGAGGTCGGCAATGGACGAAAAATAGGCGGAGCAAACGCCATTGCACCCATTGAACCTGGTGGTGCCGGTATAGCTGTTGCTATCGTTGGTGAACCGGACAATCCCGCCCGTAGTGTTGGAGGCAAGCACATTCACGTTGCCGTTGCCGCTGATCAGCGCACCACCAACTCCCGAGCCGCTGACCGACAAGGTGCCGCCATCCCCGATGACCACCGAGCGGCTTGTCGCGCTACCGTCGATCCGCAGCGTGACGTTGGCGCCCGCCGCTGTCGTGATCGAATTACCCGCTGCGCCAAGGCCGGCATCGGTCAGGGCATACAGACCGCCGCCGAGGAGCGAGATGCTCCCGCCGAACAGATTCGCCCCTTCAAGGCGGAGCGTGCCATTCCCGGCCTTGATCAACCCCTGCGATCCGTCGACGATTGATTGGATGATGGTCGTGCCAGTTGTCGCGGTGATCGTCGGCGCATCGCCATCGAGGGTGAGCTTGTCGCCGGTGAGTGTATAGCCGCCCACGCTGAAGTCGATGTCATGGACGCGGATCGGCTCGGCGAGCGTCACGGTCCCAGCCGTTCCGCCGAAGATGGCATTGTCGAGCACGACATTAGTCCATGGCGCGATATAGGGACCGCTCACGCCATCGCCGCTGGGGCTCCAGATATTGGACGATGTATTCCAGTTGCCCGTTCCGCCACTACCGACACTAGTTCCATTGGCATCCCAATAGCGGTCCTGGTCCTGGGCCAGCGCGATGGTCGGTAGCGCGATCAGCATCAGGGCGGCCATCGATGTGCCGCACAGCAGGCGCCTCGAACCATGGTGAGCGCCGTGGCCGTGCCGATCCGTCATAGTCTCCATTCGTCCCCCTTCGCCAACCGCCCGCCAACTCATCGAAGAGCACCGGTCGCTTCGCGTGATGCCGTGTACGGCAAATCCCAACCCGGATGCGGACGGGTCAGCAGACCCTGATACCGCGGCAGGACAGCCTCGCATGTGGCACGCCCCGGGGCTTGCCCCAACGTCTCATTTCTTCTCGCAAAATGTCTCAACCTCTTTTCAAATCAATGATTTAACGCTTTGTTAATATTGATTTATGAGCATGGGAGTATGGGGCGCATGACTGACGGTATTTTCTTCTCGACCGATCAGGTCGAGCCGGCTTCGCGCAACAGCTTTTGGCGCTCGGTCGTGCAGCCGCTCTATGATGCTTTCCCTGCGGAGAGCGACGGCCAGATCCAGGGATCGGCCCTCGTGCGGTCGATTGGCGGGCTGACGGTCGCCCTGGTTCGTTTCAATGATCAGCGGCATGTGCGCAGCAGCATGACCATCGCAAATAGCGCGCTGGACAATTATCTGCTGCACTTCATCGTCACCGGAGAATGCTCGGCTCAATGCGATGGAAGCAGCTTTTCGGCCGGTCCGGGCGATGTCTGTCTGTTCGACCTGGCCCGGCCCTATACGAGCCATGCTCAAGCTGGCGAGCGCATTTCCCTGGCGATCCCACGTCAGCGGATCGACAAGGCGGTCGGCGGGCAGCGCATTCATGGCCTGCATCTGAGCGCGAAAGATCCGCTGACCCGAATGCTCGGCCAGATGCTGCAGGACACGCAGCAGAGAGCCACCGATCTACGTGCATGCGATGTCGCGGCGGAGGCGGCGATCATCGAATTCATCACAGCGATCGTTGCCGACAGGGCGCGCCGTTTCATGCCGGAAGAATCCAGTCAGGAACGCAATCTACGCACGCATATCATGCAAATTATCGACACCCAGCTCGACCGGCCGGACCTGGGGCCAGCATCGCTGATGAAGCAGTTCCAGATTTCCCGCGCCCATCTTTACCGCGTCTTCGCCAGCGAGGGCGGGGTTGCAACGGTGATACGCGACCGACGGCTCGACCTCGCCTATCGACGCCTCTCCGTCCAGAGTCCGACCCCTCCGTCGATCACCGAAGTGGCCTATGAATTGGGCTTCACCAGCAGTGCACAATTCTCGCGCGCCTTTCGCACCCGCTTTGGCGTGCCACCGCGGGCGATCCGGTTCGTGGAGGGCGTGACCGATACGGCCATTGGCGATGGAGAAGGCACGTTATTGCAGCGTCATTTCGCGCAACAGGCTGAGGCCTGGGCCGCAAAACCGCTGGCGCCAGCCGATCCGCCTGCCCTGCTACAATCAGAAACCCCGGCATTTGTACCGGATTTCGTCACCCCTGCCTGACGTGCCCGCCGAAAAGAGCCTACGAGAGACGATCGGCCGCGCGCCAGAGAGCGCGCAGGCTTACTTCGCCCTCGCCGCCCTGCTGGCCCCACACGACCGTGCCGGCGAAGTCATACCGATCCTCGATGCCCTCCTGGCCCAGCGACCGGCGACGTTCTGGGCCTTGTCGCTAAAGGCCGAACTGCTCGTCGGCGAGCGACGCATGGCTGAAGCGCTCGCCGTCCACGAGCAGTTGCTGGCCTATAAGCCCCACGCCGCCATTCCCTTGATGAACTATGCCCATGCTCTGAAGGCCGTTGGGCGCTCTGATGATGCTGTCACCGCCTATCGCGCTTCGCTCCGTTTCGCTCCCGCAAACGGCTTCGCTTGGTGGGGTTTCGCCAACATGCGAACGGTCCGGCTCGATATCGGCGATGTAGCGACCATGATGCAGGCCCTGCCCGCCGCCGATGGCCTCAGCCGTGTTCAACTCCATTTCGCGCTCGGCAAGGCGCTGGGCGACATCGGCCGCTACGCGCAATCCTTCCACCATTATGAAGAGGGTAATCGGTTGCGCGGCGCCCTCGTCCCTTATGATGCCGAGGCATTGGACATTTTCGTCCGGGAAACCGAAAGCCGTTTGACGGCCTCCTGCCTCGCAGGACGAAAACCGATCGGCCCCAAAGGCTCGGGCGCGATCTTCATCGTCGGGATGCCGCGGTCAGGCTCAACGCTTGTCGAGCAGATCCTCGCCAGCCACCCGATGGTCGAGGGCATGGGCGAGTTGTTCGCGCTGCGCAATGCGTTGCGGCTTGGCCTCGGCAACGACATCCCCGATGCCGATCTGCCACGGTGCATCGCGGAGCTGACGGACGGGGAGCGGACCCGGATCGCCACCCTCTATCTCGACATGGTCGCGCGGCGGCGCGAGACGAACCGCCCTTGTTTCACGGATAAGATGCCTTCGAACTGGCAACTAGCGGGCCTCATCCACCTCATCTTGCCCGATGCCCATATTATCGACGTGCGGCGAGACGCACTGGCCTGCTGCTGCTCCCGCTTCATGACCTATTTCAACCGCGATACGCCGGCGCCCACCAGCTTGCCAGATATGGGGCGTCAATATCGCAGCTATGATCGCACGATGGATCATTTCCACGCTGCGCTCCCCGGGCGCATTGCCACGGTTCGTTACGAAGATATCGTGGACGATCTCGAAGCGGTTATCCGTCGCCTCCTAGCGTCTCTCGCCCTTCCCTTCGCCTCCGACTGCCTGTCGTTCCACACCAATCCGCGCCCGGTGCATACACCGAGCGCCCTGCAGGTCCGCACACGGATTGACCGCGGCGGCCTGACCTTCTGGCGCAATTACGAACCATGGCTGAAGCCGCTGAAGGACGCTCTTGCCTGAGATTGGGCGGTCCCGCTCCATGCCGGATACCGAATGCCGATGCCGGCACGCTCAACCACATGGCAGGTCCGCATCGGCCTCATCGCCGGCAACCAGCCACCCAGCGGCACTGGACAGCAGATTTGCCGGCGCTAGGGTTCCTCTTATGCGCACCATCGTCCTCACCAGCCTGCTGCTCGCCGCTGCCATGCCTGCGGCGGCCGCGCCGCCGCCGCGCGAAACGATCCAGATGGTCAAGACCACCCGCGCCCAGATGGCCCGGATCACCATGCGGCCCGACACGCGCTATCTGAACGCGGAAGAGCGGCGGGTGGTCAATCTGCTGATCCAGGCTTCGGCCAGGATGTCCGACATCTATTTCGTGCAGAATAGTGCCGACAATCCTTCGACCCGCCGCGAACTCGCGGCGAGCAAAGACAAGGACCGCGCACTCCTGCTTGATATGTTCGACCTGATGGCGGGGCCGTGGGACAAGCTCAACGATAATGCGACCTTCTGGGGCGCGCAGACCTATCCGGCGGGAGGCGGACTTTATCCCGCCGATCTGACCAAGGCGCAGCTCGATGCCTATATCGCGGCCCATCCGGACGAGAAGGCAGCGCTGCTAAGCCCTTACACCGTCGTGCGGCGGCAGGGAGCGAAGCTGATCGCGATCCCTTATTCGAAATTCTATGCGCAGTGGCTGGAACCGGCAGCGAAATTGCTGGAGCAGGCGGCCGCCATCACCTCCAATTCCAGCCTCAAGACGTTCCTGACCCTACGTGCCAAGGCCTTTCGCACCGATGACTATTTCGAGTCCGAACTGGCCTGGATGGACGTCAAGGACACGCCGATCGAGATCACCATCGGCCCTTATGAGAGCTATCGTGACGAGCTATATGGGCAGAAGACCGCATTCGAAGCCTATGTGACGCTGCGTAACCCCGACGCGTCCGCCGCGCTGGAGAAATACAAGCGATATCTGCGTGACATGGAGGCCAATCTCCCGGTTCCCGAAACCTACAAGAACTTCCAGCGCGGCTTTGAATCGCCGATCGCGGTGGTCGATCAGATCGGTTCGGGCGGCGAAGCCAGGCCGGGGATCCAGACCGTCGCCTTCAACCTGCCCAATGACGAGCGGGTGCGCGAAGCCAAGGGCGCCAAGAAAGTCATCCTCGCCAATGTGCTCGGTGCGAAGTTCGACCGGATCCTGAAACCCCTGGCGGCCCTTGTGCTGGTGAAGGACCAGGCCGGTCTGGTCTCCAAGAGCCATATGGAGAATGAAACGCTCTTCCATGAATTGTCGCACAGCCTGGGGCCGGGCACGATCATCAAGGATGGCCGCAAGACCACCGTCGATGCCGAACTCAAGGAGCAGGCCTCGGGACTGGAGGAATGCAAGGCCGACGTCATGGGTGTCTGGAATATCCTGTTCATGATGGAGCAGGGCGAGCTTCCAATCGCCGAACGCCCGCAGCTCTATGCAACTTATGTGACGGGCCTCTTCCGCGCGATGCGCTTCGGCGTTGCCGACGCGCACGGGCGCGGCGCCGCCGTTCAATATAATTTCCTGCGCGAGCATGGCGGGTTCGACTGGGACGCGAACGCCCGGCGCTACCGGGTGAACGACGCAAAGATGCAAAGCGCAGTCGGCGCGCTCGTCAGCGCAATCGTGAAACTACAGGGGGACGGCGACTATGAGGGCGTGAAGGCCTTCAATGCGCGCTATGGGACATTGGATGCCGACGCACAGGCCGTGATCGCTTCCATGCGTGCAATTCCCGTCGACATCCAGCCCAGCTACCCCGAGGCGATCTGATTGCGTTCTGCAATGCGCACAGTCGGCAGGGTGCGCCGACATGGCTGACCTTTTGCCCCACCCCGACGCCATAAGATTGCCTCGTCAGTGATTCGTTGCAGACTCGGCCTGTGCCTTTCCGCGCCGTGTGAGATAGGCCACTAGATCACGGAATTCCTCAGGCGTGAGGCGCTTGTCATAATCAGGGCGCAGAATCGCGCCACACTCCCGGCCGAAGCCGAAATTATCCGATTTTTCCAGATTTCAGAGACTGATTGGTGCGGTCGAGAAGACTCGAACTTCCACGGGCTTTCGCCCACAACGACCTCAACGTTGCGCGTCTACCAGTTCCGCCACGACCGCACATCAGAGGGGTTCGGGAGCCGGGCGGCCCCCAGGTAGGCGGCGGCCTTTAGCAAAGGGATTCGGCCCATGCAACTACCCTTCTTCTCGTAATGGAATGAATGCCGATGCCAGAAGATGCTGGACCTCGGATTGCCCCTCACTTATCCGCCGCCAAGGCAAATCCGGGGTGCCTGCCCATGCCCCGCCGGCATTTCCTGAATGGCCACGCCGCGATGACCAGCAATGCCCGGCATGGCGAGCCGGCAGAGACGAACTGACGGAAAAGCATGCCGCACCTCCACGCGATCACCAACCGGGGCCTTATGGCGGAAACGCGGCGCATCGCCCGGCTGGCGTGGCCGATCATTCTCACCAATCTCAACTGGACGATCATGCATCTGGTCGACGTGGCGGTGGTCGGGCTGGCCGGCACGCACGAGTTGGGCGCGCTGGCGGCGGGGCGGGTGCTGAACTTCGTGATCCTCATGCTGCTGCTCAGCGGCATGTCCGGCATCGTAGTGTTCACCAGCCGGGCGGATGGCGCCGGCGATCTCACCCGCACCGGCGGGCTGTGGCGCGAATCGGTCCTGACCGGGCTGCTGCTCGGCCTGCCCAGCGCCATCATCATTGGCCTCTGCGCCCGGCCGCTCCTCGCGCTGACCGGCGTCGCGCACGACCTTGTCGAGCCGGGCGCGGCGGTGCTGGTGGCGATGATGATCGGCCTGCCGGGGCAGATGCTGCTCATCGCCTGCGGCTATTTTCTGGAAGGGGTGAGCGCGCCGCGGCGGGTGCTGGCGGTCAACCTCGGCACCCTTCCGCTCAACGCCGCGCTCGCTTATGCGATGACGCTCGGCCATCTCGGCTTCCCGCCGATGGGTGCTGTCGGCGCGGCGCTGGCAACCTCGATCACCAGCACCATCGGCGGCCTCGCCATGGCACTGCTCGCCTGGACGTTGCCGAGCGCCCCGGCGCGCGCCCTGCGCCGGCTCGATGCCGCCGCGTGGCTGGACGCGCTGCGAGGCATTCCCGCCATCATCCGCTTTGGCACCATGCCCGGCATCGGCGCGGCGATGGAAGTGCTCGGCTTCTCCTTCCTCATCATTCTTTCGACCTGGATGGGTGAGGTCATCGCCGGAGCCTTCCAGGTGATGCTCTCGCTGCACAATATCGGCTTTGCCCTGGCGCTCGGCCTCGGCTCGGCAGCGGGCGTGCGGGTCGGCAACGCCGTCGGCGCGGGCGAGCCATGGACGGCGCGCGGGCGCACCCTCATCGCCGGCGGCCTTTCCCTCGTCATCATGGGCAGCGTCGTGCTGGTCTATCTGCTGTTCGCCAAACCGATCGTGAACGGCCTCACGGCCGACGCCGCCGTCGCGCGTGAGGCGGTGCTGATGGTGCTCATCCTCGCCCCCTTCATCCTCGCGGACGGCCTGCAGGCGATCTTCGTCGCCGCGCTCCGTTCCCTGGGCGATCAGGTGGTGGCGGCAATCAACGGCATCATCGCCTTCTTCGCGGCCATGTGCCTGGCCGGTTGGGCGGGCTGGCATTTCGGCTGGGGTTCGGCCGGGCTGGCCATCGCCTCGGCGGTCGGCATGGTCGCGGCGATGCTGCTGCAGGCCGCGCGCTTCTGGCAGGTCAGCTCGCGCTATCGACGAACCTGAGTTCCAGATTGCGGGCGTTCTTGGGGATATCCAGCCGGCTCTCGGAGACGCGTGCCTCCTCATTGGGCTTGAGGCGGTTCTTGTCCGCCTTGGTCATCCAGCTGAAGACGAGCCGCCCCTGATCGTCGCGCAGTTCGACGACGACCGGCGGCACCGTCAGTTCCTGATCGCTATCGTTGAGGATGCGGGCGTTGAACGCGAAATATTCCTCCCCGGTCGGCAGGTTGCGCCGCTCGGGTGGCTTGGGCAGGTAGAAATTGAGGCCCGCCTGCTGGTCGCGCGCGCCAAGGCCAAAATCCACCGCCCAGGCTGGCGGCCCGAAATAGGCCAGCGCCCCGCCCAGCGCGCTGACGAACAGGAAGAACCCCACCGCCGCAATGGTCCACAGCTTCGCCGGATTGCGCCGCGCGCGCACCGGGGGCTGATAGTCCTCATCCGGATAATGGACGAATTCCTCGGCGGGCGCAGCCGGCTCGGCGACGGGTTCAGTCGGCGCTGCGGTCTCATCGGCGGCGGCTTCGGCCGGCGCTTCCTCCTGGCGCGGAAAGGGGAAATCACCTGCTCCGGCCGGCTCGGATGAGGCGACCGACTCCGCTGCCGGCGCCGGGACAGGTTCTTGCGCAACAGGCGGCGGCTCTGCGCCGCCGGGAGCGGGCGCATCGCCGCCGACTTCCGCCAGCACCGGCTCGGGGCGGCGGACCTCGACCCCATCCTGATGCCAGCTATGGCGGCAGGAGGCGCAGCGCACCTGTCGGCCGGTGGGACCGATGGCGCTGTCCGGGACAACGTAGCGCGTGGCGCATTGCGGGCAGACGAGGAGCATCGGCTGTTCATAAACACTGGATTTCCCCCAAGAGCAAGCGGGGCTTTCACCGTCCGCGCGCATGGAGGCAACGGCCGCGCGCACTGCGCCTTGCCCGCGCCGGGAGCCTGTGCCATGCACGGCGCAGCGATCAGCGGGCGCAGCACGGCAGCGCCCACCAACCGGGGAAAAACAGCGCCGCGATGGCCATGATTGTCCAGTTCGAGAATGTCGGGCTGCGTTATGGGCCAGGGCCGGAGACGCTCTCCGACCTGAGCTTTTCGCTGCACGAAGGCGCCTTCTACTTCCTCACCGGAGCCTCCGGCGCGGGCAAGACCTCGCTGCTCAAGCTGCTCTACCTCGCCCAGCGGCCGAGCCGGGGCGCGATCCGCCTGTTCGATGCCGACATCGTCACCCTGCCCCGCGCGCGCCTGCCCGGCTTCCGGCGGCGGATCGGCGTGGTGTTTCAGGATTTCCGGCTGGTGCCGCACCTCTCCGCGTTCGACAATATCGCGCTGCCGCTGCGCATCGCCGGCGTATCGGACGCGCAGCTCCGCGCACCGGTGGAGGAGATGCTGCACTGGGTCGGCCTCACCGGCCGCGCCCATGCCTACCCGGCCACCCTCTCCGGCGGCGAACAGCAGCGCGTCGCCATCGCCCGCGCGGTGATCGGCCGGCCGGAATTGCTGGTGGCGGACGAGCCGACCGGCAACGTCGATCAGGAGATGGCGACCCGGCTCATCACCTTGTTCGAGGCGCTCAACAAACTCGGCACCACCATCGTCGTCGCGACGCATGATTACGATCTGCTGGGCAAGGTGACGGATGCGCGGATGCTGCGGCTGGAGCGCGGCCGCCTTGTCGAGCCGCGGCACCCGGCCGGGATGCGCTGACATGGCCGGCATCCCGAAAGACACGACCGCCAAGCCCTACGCACCCGGCTCGCTGCTGCCTCAAGGGCGGCTGACCGGGCCGATGCCGTGGGTCATCGCGATCATGATGTTCCTCACCGTGCTGGCGACCGCCGCCGGCCTGGCGCTCAACCATGGCGCGCGCAGCCTCAGCGCCAACGTCTCGGATCGGATCACCATCCAGATCGCGGAAGCGGACAATGCGGTCCGCAGCCGCGCGGTGAGCCGCATCGTCGCGCTACTGGGCGAGACGGAGGGGGTCGCCAACATCGCCATCGTGCCGGAGGCCGAACTCTCCCGCCAGCTCGCCCCTTGGCTGGGCAACGACCTCAAGATCGGCGACATCCCCGTGCCGGCATTGATCGATGCCGATCTCGTCACCCCGGCCGGCGAGCGGGAGGCGCGGATCGCCGCGCTCGACAAGGCGGTGAAAGCGGTGAGCGCGCAGGCACGGGTAGAGCCGCACGCCACCTATCTCGCGCCGCTCGCCCGGCTGGTCGGCGCCGTCGGCTGGCTCTCCTTCGGCATGGTCGCGCTGATGGTGGCGGCCACCGGGGCGGTCGTGGTGCTGGCTGCGCGCGGCGCCCACGCCACGCACAGGGGCACCATAGACATCATCCACATGCTCGGTGCCACGGATGCGCAGATCGTCCGCCTGTTCCAGCAGCGCATGATGCTCGACGCGCTGTTCGGCGCGGCGATGGGTTTCGCCTGGGCGGTGGCGGTCATCCTCCTTCTCGGCCGCTCGGTCGCGGCGGTGACGTCCGATCTGGTGCAGAGCGCGTCGCTGCCCGGCTTCGCCTGGGTGGTACTGCCGCTGTTGCCCGTCGCCGGGGTGGGCGTCGCGTGGCTCTCTGCGCGCATCACCCTGAGCCGCGCGCTGGAGCGCTCGCTATGATCCGGCGGTTCCTCGCGCTCGCCCTTCTGCTCTGGGCGCTGGGCTTCGCATGGTTTGCGCTGCTCCTGCCGCAGCCGCGCGGCGACGGCAAAACGGACGCCATCGTCGTGCTCACCGGCTCGGCCGGGCGGATCGACCGGGGCCTTGCCCTGCTCCGGCGCGGTCAGGCCAAGAAGCTGCTCGTCTCCGGCGTGGATCGCGACGTGAAGCCAAGGGAGTTCGCGCACCTCTACAAAGTGTCTGCGGACATGATGGCTTGCTGCGTGACGCTCGGCCGCGAGGCGATCGACACGCGCTCCAATGCCATTGAGACAAGCCGCTGGCTGGCTCGCAACCAGTATCGCTCGATGCGGTTCATCACGACCGACTGGCACATGCGCCGGGCGCGCTACGAGCTTTCGCGCCAACTGGAAGGACCCGTCACCATCATTCCGGATGCCGTGCGCAGCAACCCCAGCCTCAAGATGCTGCTGCGCGAATATCATAAATATCTGCTGCGCCGCCTCGCCGGCCTCATCGGCATCTGATGACGGCCGCCCTGTCTCCGCTCACGCCGCTCGGCACGGCCGTCACCGCCGCGCGTTCCGCCCTGTTCGCGCTGGCCTTCTATAGCCTGACCCTGCCGCTAGTGCTCGCCGCGCTGCTGGTGACGCCCTTTGGCGGAAGGGCTATTGCCGCCGTGGCGACAGCCTGGTCGCGATTGCACCGCTTGCTCGCGCGCTGGCTGCTCGGGCAGAGGATCGTCATCGAGGGCGTGCTGCCGGATGAGCCGCGCCTCATCATATGCAAGCATGAATCCATGTTCGAGACGGTCGATTCGCTCTGCCTGCTGCCCCGGCCGGCCATCGCCGCCAAGCGCGAACTGGCCCAGATCCCGCTCTGGGGGCGGGTTGCACGCGCTTATGGGCTGATCATCGTCGAGCGTTCCGGCGGCGCGGCAACCTTGCGTCATATCCGCGCCGATGCGCAGGCCGCGTTCGCCGCCGGGCGGCCGGTCCTCCTCTATCCGGAGGGGACGCGCGTGCGCCATGGCGAGCGCCCTCCGCTCAAGGCGGGCTTTGCCGGTCTTTACGCGCTGCTCGGTTGCCCGGTCGTGCCGATCGCCGTGGACAGCGGCCGTCTCTCGCCGCGCAACAGCTTCCTAAAGCGCGCCGGCACCATCACCTATCGCATCGGCGAGCCGATCCCGCCCGGCCTGCCGCGCGCCGAGGCGGAGCAGCGGGTCCATGCGGCCATCAACGCGCTCAATCCGCCCGCGACCGGCCGCTCTTGCGACTCGCCCTGACGCGAAATCGATTCGACTTGCCGTTCGTTCATTGTCGTTTCATCGTGGGGCACGGATAGAACAGGGCAAGAATGAGCCGTGCCGCGTGCACGCAACGGGGCAGCGATACGCTGCGGGAGATTTTGGATGAACCGAACGCTATCGTCGCTCCGCCATTGGATGCGCCTGGGACTGACGGCCGTGGCCGCTACCGGCCTCGTCGCCGCACCCGCGCTCGCGCAGGTGGGCACGGTCGATCCCAACACGCAGATCGATGCCGATCTGGTGCCCGGCGCCCCGGCCAGCGACGATGCCGTGACCGGCGCGCCGCCGCTGGACACACCGGCCGACACCCCGGTGGTCGCACCTCCGCCGGCCGAGGCCGGCAACGCCGCGCCGGCGGCGGCGGATGCGACTGTGCCGACAACCACCACGGCCGACGGCAGCACCACCTATAAGCAGGACGACCTCATCGGCGCGGCCGAAGGTGTGTTCGGCAAGGGCGCCGAAGGGCTGGCCGGCATCATCGAGAATATCCTCAAGGATCAGGGTGAGCCGATCGGCTATATCGCCGGGCGGGAAGCATCGGGCGCGATCGGCGTTGGCCTGCGTTACGGCTCGGGCACGCTGTTCCACAAGATCGAAGGCCAGCGGGACGTTTACTGGACCGGCCCGTCGGTCGGCTTCGATCTGGGCGGCAACGCGGCCAATACCTTCGTGCTGGTCTATAATCTCTACGACACGCAGGATCTCTACAAGCGCTACCCGGCGGGCGAAGGCGCGGCCTATCTGGTCGGCGGCTTCACCGCCAGCTACCTGCGCTGGAAAGATGTGGTCCTCATCCCGATCCGGCTCGGCGTCGGTTATCGGCTGGGCGCCAATATCGGCTATATGAAGTTCAGCGAAAAGCGGACCTGGCTCCCCTTCTGAGGGCACCGTCTTTTTCATCCGCGCAAAAGCCGATCTTGCCGAGCGAACAGTTTTGGGCACTGGCCAGCGCGCCATGACGCGCTACTGTGCGCGGCGAAATTCGAATCCACAGGAGAAGCGCCATGGCCGACAGCGACCCATCCCAGAACCAGCCCGCCGGCTATGTGCCGCCGAAGGTGTGGACCTGGGACAAGGAAAATGGCGGGCAGTTCGCCAGCATCAACGCGCCGACGGCGGGCGCCCGCAAGCAGATCGACCTGCCGGTCGGCAAGCACCCTATCCAGCTTTACTCGCTGGGCACGCCCAACGGCGTCAAGGTGACGATCATGCTGGAGGAACTGCTCGCGGCCGGCCACAGCGATGCCGAGTATGATGCGTGGCTCATCAAGATCTACGAGGGCGACCAGTTCGGCAGCGATTTCGTCGCGATCAACCCGAACAGCAAGATTCCGGCGATGATGGACCATTCGCTCGACCCGCCGCTGCGGCTGTTCGAGAGCGGCTCGATGCTGATCTATCTCGCCGAGAAGTTCGGCGCTTTCCTGCCGACCGAGATCCGCAAGCGCACCGAGACACTCAACTGGCTGATGTGGCAGATGGGTTCGGCCCCGTTCGTCGGCGGCGGCTTCGGTCACTTCTACGCCTATGCGCCGTTCAGGATCGAATATGCGATCGACCGCTACGCGATGGAAACCAAGCGCCAGCTCGACGTGCTCGACAAGCAACTGGCGGACAAGGAATTCATCATCGGCGACGAGATCACCATCGCCGATTTCGCGATCTTCCCCTGGTATGGCTCGATCATGCGGGGGGGCTACAGCGCGCAGGAATTCCTCTCCACCCATGAGTATAGGCATGTCGACCGCTGGGTCTCGCAGATGGAAGCCCGCCCCGCCGTGCGGCGCGGCCAGATGGTCAACAGCGCGAGCCGCCCCGGCGGCGGCATCGCCGAACGCCACAGCGCGGCCGATCTCGACGAGGCGATCCGCGCGGCGGACGAAGCAGGCAAGGCACCGGCCTGAGGCGCGGATTGGTTGGTTGGGCCAGACACGGGTTTCTATCACCCCGGCCGACCGCTCCGCTCACGCCTCCTTCAAGAAACGCCATGCTCCTGCGAAGGCAGGAGAACATGGCGCGCGACGCAAACAAAAGGGCACGTCAGCGCCGGAACGCCCGCCGACCCATCTCCTCACTCCTCCTGCCAGGAGAGCGGCCGCGCCACGCTCTCCAGCGGCTGACGCTCGCTGCGGATGCCGAGCAGTGCCGCCGCCAGCGCGGCCAACCCCATCAACGCGCTGGCGAACAGGTAGCCGCCCAGCACCTGATCGCGCGATCCGCTCTCGATCAGCAGGCTGAACGCCCACGGCGCCATCACACCGCCGATCGCCGTGCCGAGCGCATAGAAGATGGCGATGGCAAGCGCGCGCACCTCCAGCGGGAAACTCTCCGCCACGGTGAGATAAGCCGAGGAAGCCGCGGCCGACGCGAAGAAGAAGGTTGCGCTCCAGCACAATGTCTGCCCCGTCGCATCCAGCACGCCCTCCCGGAACAGCAGGCCGCTCCCCGCCAGCAATATGGCCGAGGCGGCGTAGGTGAACACGATCATCGTCTTGCGCCCGATGGTGTCGAACAGCCGGCCGAGCAGCAGCGGACCGAGCACGTTGCCGAGCGCGAAGGGCAGCACATAATAGCCCGTCTCGTCCGACGGCACGCCGTAGAAGTCGGTCAGCATCATCGCATAGGTGAAGAAGATCGCGTTGTAGAAAAACGCCTGGCTGATCATCAGCGCGAGGCCCAGCACCGTGCGGCGAGGATAAAGCCGGAACAGCGCCCGGAACACCTCGCCCAGCGCCGTTGCCTTGCGGCTGCGCAGCCGCGCGACATGGTCCGGCGGGGGCAGCACATGCCCTGCCCGTTCGAACCGCGCCTCGATCCCCGCGATGATCCTTTCCGCTTTCTCCGGCTGGCCATGGATGATGAGCCAGCGCGGACTCTCCGGTATGTAACGGCGCAGGAACAGGATCACGAGGCCAATGGCCGCGCCGCCGAAAAAGGCCAGCCGCCAGCCCCGCTCAGGGTCGATGATCAGTGGATCGAGCAGGATGATCGACACGCCGCCGGCCAGCGCCGCCCCGATCCAGAAGCTGCCGTTGATGACGAGATCGGTCCAGCCGCGCCGCCGCGCCGGGATCAACTCCTGAATGGCCGAATTGATTGCGCTATACTCACCGCCAATGCCTGCGCCGGTGAGGAAGCGGAACAGCACGAAACTGGGCAGATCCCATGAAAAGGCCGTGGCGGCGGTCGCCGTCAGATAGATGAGCACCGTGACGCTAAACAGCGTCTTGCGCCCCAGCCGGTCGGTCAGCCAGCCGAAGAACAGCGCGCCCGTCACTGCCCCGGCCAGATAGGCGCTGTTGGCCAGCCCCACGTCCGAGGCGGAGAAACGCAGCACCGGGCTGTCACGCAACGCACCGGCGACCGATCCGGCCAGCGTCACCTCCAGCCCATCCAAGATCCAGGTGATGCCGAGCGCCACGACGACCAGCCAGTGGAAGCCGCCCCACGGCAGCCGGTCCAGCCGAGCGGGAATATTGGTGGTGACGATGGCGGCGTTGTCCGCCGGCTCTTTGATCCTGGCGCCAGGCAAGGTGATGAAAAGCCTCCCATGGCATAATGGGAAAGCGGCGGACGGGTTCCCGCCGGCCCACCGATCACTCAGCCCATGTTCAGCTTGCCGCACATAGAGGGCAGGTCATGAGCGGTTCCTTCGATGCGACCCGGCCGGCCGGACAAGCCCCGGCATCCGCCGCGCGCCGCGGATAGGCCATGTCCCCCGCGCCTCCATATCCCGAGGCGGGCGCTCCGCCCCCATCCGCCCCCGGCAAGGCCCGCCGCCCGTGGGTCTGGGCCGCCATCGCCACACCTGCGCTGGTCTGGGCAGCGCTCTACGCCGGTGCCGCGCAGCCCCTGCGCGGACTGGTAGCCAAACGGGCAAGCGCCGTGCTGGGGCGGGACGTCACCATCGGCGGACCGCTGCGCGTGCTGGTTACGCCCTTCTCCATCTATCTGACCGCCGGCGATGTGCGCGTCGCCAATCCGCGCTGGGCGATGGAGGATGCGCTGCTCACCGCGCAGCAGGCCACGGTCCGCCTCGCAACCTTCGATCTGTTGATCGGCCGCGCCGGCATCCGCGCGCTGGATGTGCGCGACGGCACGCTCGACCTCGAACGCTCGCGCCGTGCAGGCCGGGTCAACTGGTCCGTCGGCAAGGCGGACACCCTGTTCGACCCCGCCGTGCTCAGCCAGATCGATGCCGACAGTCTCCATGTGCGCTACCGCGATTTCGGCGCAGGGACCGATATGCGTCTGATCGCCTCGACGGCCGGGCGCGGCGGTATCGCCTTCGCCGGTCAGGGTGAGGCTGGCGAGCGGCCCTTCACGCTGGAGGGCGAGGTGCGATCCGGCGCCGAGCAGCCGACCCGCATCGCCATCGCCGCACGCACTGACGGAGTCGCCCTGCGCCTCGCCGGTGAGGCGCGCGGGCCGTTCCAGCTTGCACGGGCGCCGCTCACCGCCAGCGCCACTGGCCCCGATTTCGCGGGTCTCGCCGCGCTGGCCGGCGTCGATCTGCCCGCCATGCCCGGCTATGCGCTGAAAGCCCGGCTTAGCCACGCGCCGCAAGGCTGGCACTTCGCCCGGATCGAAGGGCGCATCGGCGGCACGGACATCGCCGGCAAGCTGACCCTCGACCGGCGCCACGCCCGCCCGCGTGTCGTCGCGCAGCTCGCCTCGCGCACGCTCGATGCGGCGGACGGCATGGCCCTGTTCGGCCTGCATCGCGATGCCGCGCCGATCGACATGCCCGAAGCGGGGCTGGACCTCGACGCGCGGCTGCTGCCGGATGCCGCCATCAGCCCGGCCGCGCTGCGGCGGGTCGATGCCGTCATCACCTATACGGCTGATCAGATCACCGGCACGCCGCACGCTCCCGCCCATCTTTCCGCCACGCTGGCGCTGGTGAACGGTGTGCTCACCCTCTCCCCCGCCAGCGTCGATCTTGCCGGCGGCTTCGTCTCGACCGATATCGTCATCGACGCCCGCCGCGCGCCGGCGCTCGCGCGATACGATATCCGCCTCTCACCCACGCCCATGGGCCGACTGCTGGCCGGCTGGGGCATCGCGCCGGCCGGGACCGATGCGATGGCGCGGGGCCGCATCGAACTCACCGGGCGCGGCAACACATTGCGCGAGACGCTGGCTAACGCCGCCGGGCGCATGGCGCTGGTCATTCCCGAGGGCACGGTGCGCACCCAGCGGGCCAGCCTGTCCGGGCTGGACGTCGCCAACCTCAACGCCGCCTTGTTCAACGCGCCACCCTTCGGCGCCGCGCAGATCAACTGCGGTCTGATCGCCTTCACCGTGCGCGGCGGCATTGCGACGGCGGCCCCCATCCTCATCGATACGGACGGCAATGCGCTCACCGGCGAGGGGCACATCGACCTGTACGACGAGACGGTGGACCTGCGCCTCTCCGCCGATGGCAAGCGCTTCGCCTTCCGGGGCCAACCGGCCCGTGTGCAGGTGAGCGGCACCCTGGCCGATCCACGCCTGTATCGCGAGCCGGTTTCCTGGTTCCGTCCCACCGATCTGTTCGGTCTGCGCCTGTCGCTCCCCCGCCTGGGCGCGTTGTTCAGCTTCATCGAGCCAGGCGATGCCCCCGATACGGCTTGCGGACCGGTCCTGCGCGGCGAGACGGCGGCGGCGCAGCAGGAGCCACCTCAAGAGCCGGCCGGACGCGGCTGATCCGCCATACGGAAGGACCGCTCACGCGCTCCTCCCCCCTCCGGTCATGTCAATCCTTAGAAAGCGAAACCGCCCTTCGAGCGCGAGCCGCGCTCCTGCACCCCGCCCTCAACCGCCCGCCATGCCGCCGACATCGAAATCGCGGCGCGCAGAGATAATTGTCACCACCATGCCGGCCATCGCGTCCAGCAGCGCGATCATGGTCAGCAGGAAGAAAGTGGAGCTGGCGAAGCTCGGCAATAGCAGGAACTCGACCAGCGCAAGGACGAACACACCGAGCGAGAGCATGTGGTTGATGATCGCCGGCGCGGTCGTGCGCGTCGCCTTGATGATCTCCGCCAACAGGCAGACGATCGCGAGCAGCAGGAGCATATCCCCCCAACTCAGCGACAGGCTGGCGCCCGAGAGCATCGGCAGCGCCACGGCCTCGCCGCGCATGGTGGTGAGCAGCATCGGTTCCGTGACACCCTGCGGCGGCGCGGCGGCGGCCAATGCCAGGAGATTGTAGAGCAGCACCGGGATGATCAGGAACGGGAACATCTCAAACCCGGCAACCCCGCGACTTGCCTTTACCTCCATGGCTTTCCTCCCTGTGCCCGGCCGGACAGCGCCGGCCTACCGTGCGACTATATCGGCGGTGGCGAAAGAAGCCATGCCATGATGCGAGCGTGTGGGAGAGGGCTTCCCCGTGACGCATCCGCATCGGTATCCGGTCCGGCAACCGCGGCCCCGGGGCGGATTGCGAGCGGGCGATGCTCCTCCTTCCATTCGCCCTGCGAGCAACGAGAGGCTCGTGCCGCCAAGCCCATCTGCCGGAAAGCGCCCGGCCGGATCGGGCCTCTACGCCTCCCGCAGCGCAATTCCCGCAATGGCCCAGCGGTCGCCGGCCTTCACATAGGTAGCGCTGACCAGCCTCGCCGCCCGTTCGCGAACCACGCCGCCGCCCTGCGCGAGCGCCATCTGCGCCAGCGTGCTCTCCGGCGCGATGCGGCTTTCCGTCTCGATCAGGCAGGCGAAGCGGCCGCTCGCACGCCGCCCGTCCGCCGCGATCTCGATGGTATCGGCTATCGCAGCCGGGTCGCCGGTGAGGCCGCACACGGCTGCGTCGAGGCACCGCGCCGCCCGCGCATCCACGAACAGTGCGGCCGCATCCGCGCGGCCATTCACACGCCGGAGCCAGTCCTGATGCAGCGCACGGATCGCCGCTTCGTCCTCCAGCCGCTGCAACCGCTCGGCGCGATCGTCGGCGGCGATGGCGGCCGCCGGAGTCGCCAGCGCCAGCGGCGCGGCCAGCACGGCCCCGCCCTTGAGGAAGGCGCGGCGCGTCGGTTCCCTGTCGTTGCTCATGGCCTCACCCTTCCTGCTTGGGGAAAAAACGCTGCACGTCGAACAGCCCGGCATGGCGGCCATGGGCGCCGACCTGGCTCATGCTCAGCCCCTCCGTGCCGCAATGATAGCCAATGCCGGCATCATGCATGGTGCGCATGTTGATGACGATGGTGCCGAGCGTGCCGTTGCACGCCTCCTCCAGCCAATAAACGAAATACAGCCCGTCGCGGATCTTCACGAAATCGCCGGGGCCGCTCCACTCCATGCCGCCCGCACCGCTATCCGTGAAGATGATCCACGATGTCGTCGTCGGCGTCGAATAGAGGTGCATGGAGGAGAGGCCGGGCGCGTAATTCCATGTCAGCGCGCGGCCGAGCATCTCGCGAGTGCGCTCATGCCGGTGCGCACCGGGATTGGGGACGCCCGCCCCCTCCAGCACGCCGAACAGCGTCCGCGCGCCCGCCTCATTGGCGAAGTAGGGCGTGTTGAGGAAGCCGTTGAAGCAGGTGACGAGGCCATTGTCGAAATCGGCGACGATGCTGTGCCCGTCATGGTCCGGCGCGCCTTCCAGCAGATGCCCGAACAGCACGACGCCCGGCATCGGCTCCCACGCCTGATAGCGTGCCTGCACCCACGCGCCGCCATCCTTGCGCCATTCCAGTGTGTCGATGCCGGCCACGCGATAATCCATCACCGGCCCACCATCGTAGCGGATGGTGAAGCTCTTGCCGGCCAGCACGTCCAGCGCGGGCGTGCCGTGCGTCGCCATCCCCGCCGCACCGCTGCCCGCCCCGGTGCGCGGCGCGAACACCCGGCTGCCCTTGGCGACGGCGGCGGCGACCTCCGCCTTGCTCATCTTGGGCATGGTCTGGAGCGGCCGATAGACGCGCCGCGCGCCCTTGCCGCCGCCCTCGGGAATCGGCACCACATTGCCGGCTATGTCCCCCAGCTTCTCGAACTGGGCGATCTGGCCGAGCCACTCGCCCTTGCCGCGAAAAACATAATATTCAAACGCATCGGTGCGATCGAAACCGAGCCGCAGGCCGATCTGCTCCTGCCGGTTGAGATCGACCACATAGAGGGTGAAGGTGCCGGAAAACTCGCATTCGGTGCGGGTGACGATGTAATAGTCGTCATCAATCTGGATATAGTCGGAGGGGCCGCAAAAACCCAGCTCGTCACCCCGCCCGGTCAGCTCGACAAAGTGCGAGTAAGCGGCTGTAGGATAATATTCGAGCGTCTCGTATCCGGTGTCCTGCTTCCAGTAGAAGCCCTTGCCCTCGAAGCGATTGGTGGCGACATGCCGCCCGGCCGGCGGCGCCTTGCCCGGGGTTTCGACATAGCCCGCATATATCTCGCGCATCACTTCGCGCTTGTCCTGATAGCCGCCGAACCACAATTCGACGACCGTGGCGATGTTGCTCGCCGTGTCGATCACCACGCCATAGCCGCGCAGTGTGCCGGGGATGAGGTGGGTGAACAGCGTGACCCGGTCCTGCACCAGTGCGCCGTAGCCGGCTGTCACGGCCTTGCCGCCATTTTCGGAAATCGTGAGCCGATTGTCGGTGGTGAACCGATAGGCGAGCGTCGGGCCGCCCTTGTCGGTCACGATGCGGATATCCTTGCCCTTGAGCGCATCCGCGCGTGGCGAGGCGCTGGCCGGGCCGGTCGCCGCCACCTTGGCAAGCGCCGCACTGATCTGGCTCTCAGTCAATTTGGTGAACGCATAACGGTGCATCGGCACCTTCGGATCTGGCTTCGCCGGCACGTTGTCCTCCCCCTATCTTCTCCGGTGCGATGCGAGTCGCCCGGCGGGAGGATCGCCGCTTCGACCATGATTGACAAGATCAACGAGGTCGCGTGACGGGCGACGTGGGAATCCCTCCACAAGCACGGTGATAGCGAATACAGCCGGAATGCGCCTGGCGCGCGCCCTCACCCGTCCAGCATCGCCACCAGCGTGGGACTGAGCCATTCGCGCACCAGCCCGTCGCGCTGGGAGAGGATGCGCGCTGCCAGCCCTTCGCGCGCTGCCAGCGCCGCGCCCGCGTCCGGCCCGAGCACGGTCAGCGCCGTCGCCCAGGCGTCGGCCATCATGGCGGAAGGGTGGATGACGCTCACTGCGCCGATGCCGCTGCGCACCCGCTGGCCCGTGCGAGGATCGAGCGTGTGATCGCCCCGCACATAATTGCCCGAAGTGGCGACGGCGAGTTGGTGGGCCGCCACGCGCAGCGGCTGGACGCGCCAGCCCGGCGGCGCTTCCAGATCGACCCACCACGGCTCGCCATCCGGCTTCATGCCCCGGCCGACACATTCACCGCCGATCTCGACAAAAGCATGGCGCAGGCCCTGCCCGGCCAGCAGATCGGCCACCACATCGACCGCATAGCCCTTGGCGATGCCCGAGAGGTCGAGCCACAGACCACCGGGCTGACGCAACCGGCTCGCCGCGCGGTCGAAAGCAAGCCTGCGCCAGCCGGACGCGCGCACAGCCTCCGCCAGCATGGCGTCATCAGGCTCTCCATCGCAAGGATGGGGACCCAGCCCATAGAGGTCCGTCAGCCGGCCGGCCGCGGGATCGAACGCGCCATCCGACTGCTCGGCCACGGCCAGTCCCGCCACCATCACCGCCGCGAAATCGCCGGGCAGCGGCACCCACTCGCCGCCGGAGGCCGCGTTGAACGTGCGCAGCAATGAACCGGGCAGCCAATGGCTCATCTGGACAACCAGATCGTCCAGCCGCGCCTGAATGGCCTGCATCATCGCCGTGCGATCGAAGGCTGGGCGCGCGGCGACCCGCACCCGCCAATAGGTGCCCATCGTCTCGCCAGCGAAATCGGCGATGCGCGCCGCCGGGTCCAGCCCGGCGAGCGCGCTGGCGTCGATCTGCGTGGGCACCGCAATCCGCACGGATGGCCCGTCCATCAAGGCGCCACCAGTCCGCAACCGAACAGGGAGCGATGAACAATCACGCCTCCAGAGCACGCGGCATAAGCGCCGGGATACGGCACCGCATCCCGGCTGCGACCATCCCGTCCGGCAGAGGCAAGCCTCATGAGCCGGCCGAAAGGCGATCGCGACCTGATCAGGGCGCCATCACCTCAAGCGTTGTGGTGTAGCTCAGCCGCCGCGCGGTGGCGCGGGGCGCGGTGGGCTTGTCGTCGCTATAGCTGGTATTCATCCAGAACATGCCCGCCTGCGGCCAGGTGATCTGCGCCACGCCATCGGCACCCGTGGTGATTTCCATCAGACCGTCGCTATCACGATAGCGCTTGCCGCCGGGCAGCACAGACACTTTGAGGTTGGCGGCCGGCTTGCCGTCCACGAGGAACTTGAAGCGCGCGCTTTCGCCGGCGACCAACTCGGACGGATGGGTGACGGGCACCATCTCCAGCCCCTTGTTGGTCGGGCGGAAGACGGTATCGGTCGGCTCGCCCGCCGTCACGTAAATCTGGTTGTGGCTGGCGCTCTCGGTCAGCTTGAGATCGGTGGCGTTCGCCGGGATTTCATCGACGCTGGCGACGAATTTGGGCTGCGACGCATTGGCGCCGGCGGCGGGCGGCGGACCGCGCCGACCACCCACGCGCCATTCGGCACCATCGACCTTGAACGTGCCGGAGACGCCGCTCTGCGCGGTGCCGATCTTCCATGTCCCCGCCTTGTCGAGCTTGACGTCGAAGGTCGAGCGATAGCGGCCGGTCGCGCCATTCTCGATCTTGGCTTCGGAGCCATCGGGCGCCCAGGCCTTCACATTGTCGAGCCGCATCGGCTGATGATCGGGGAAGAACAGATCGTTGGAGGCCGCGCCATCCACCGTCACCCAGGCATCGGTGCCCGAGAAGATGGTGCCGTTCGGCAGCAGCCACTGGCGGTGCGCCGTGGCGGGCGCGGTGGCGATCATCAGCGCCGCGGCGGCGAGGAGAACAGTCTTCATACGCATGGTGATTGGCCCTTTCAGCGGGAATCAGCGGGAAATGGTGATGGCGCCAAGCTCGCCCTTGCCGGCGGCGGAGGCGGCATTGGCCGGCACGGTCAGCGGAACGGAGACGATCTCGCGCCCGCCCGTCTCGCGCGCGGCTTCGACATAGAGCGTATATTGCCCCGGCTTGAGATCGGCCGGCAGCGCAACCTTGTGGGTGCCGGGCGCGCGGGTGGCGCCGCTTACGCCATCCACCGGCAGCTTGAGGCTGCGGCCGCCCTTGCGCCACCAACTGCGCAGATCGTGCAGCCATTTGGTGCCCGGCTCGTTGCCGCCCTTCTTGATGTCATACCACACCGCCACGGTGCGCGCGGTGCCACCGGCGGTCGGCTCGACCCAGATCGCCACATAAGGCCGATGATATTCGGCCACGTTGAGGCGCGGGATCGTGACGCTGACCGACGCGGCCGAGGCGGGCGCGGCGGCAAGGCCGGCAATCAGAAGGGACGTCTTTTTCATGAGCGGGATCGGCTCCTAGTGAATGAAGAAGAGGGCGATGACGACGGGGATGGCCAGCCCCAGGCCGACGAGCGGCCAGGTCGAGGGCCGATGCTTGGCATGCAACTGGAGCAGCAGCAGCCCGGTGATGGTGAACACCACGCAGGCCACCGCGAAAACGTCTATGAACCAGAACCAGGCATCGCCCGTATTGCGGCCCTTGTGCAAATCGTTGAGGTAGGACACCCAGCCGCGATCAGTCTTTTCCGAGGTGATGGCGCCGCTTGCACGGTCGATGCTCACCCAGGCGTCGCTCCCCGGCCCCGGCATGGCGACATAGACCTCATCGGCCGACCATTCGGCCGGGCGACCCCGCGCATCCAGCTTGAGCGCGGTCTTGAGGTGCCCCGCCACGGCATCCGGCAGCGGCGCCGTGCTCCCCTCCTCACCCGCGCCTTCGAGCTGGGCAAGCAGGGGCGCAGGCAACGTGGCCGCATTCTCGGTCACGCGCGGCGTCGCACTGATGGATTGCGCATGGTTGAGCGTGAGGCCGGTGATCGCGAAGAGGAGCATGCCGATCAGCGAGATTGCCGCGCTGATCCAGTGCCATGTGTGGAGCTGCTTGAGCCACCAGCCCCGGCGCTTGCGGCTGGCGCGTGCGCCCGCGTCGCCACGGCCGCTCGCGCCCGGCCCGGGCCGCGCGGCGGCGCCCGCGCTGTCCTTCTGCAATCCGGCGTTCAAGAGTCTGGCGTCCATTCACTTGCTCGGGGCGCTGGGGGCCGCCCGCACCCGGTATGGCCTCTGTCAGCGATTGATCGAATCAGTCTTAACTGAAATGCTCTTTGCATATATTGCGAAGCATTCGCAAGATATCTAAATGCCCGCTATACGGGATCACCGGGCGAGTCGCGCGGCACGACGGTCCTCAGGGGAAAAGGCTTCACAGCATGTTGGATACGCGCAACCGGATGGACCATGCGCACGAAACGCAGGCACCACACGCATCCGCCGATGCGTCGGTTGTGACGCGCGCGCCTAGCTCCGCCGCGCTGCATGTGCATGCGCAACCAGCCGAACGTTCCACCTATCAGCGCGGACGGGGCAGCGATTCCGTCGCGACCATCGGCGCCCTCGTCTTCACGCTGGGTACGCTCAGCGCTTTCGCATTCATGAACCCGCATATCGCGAAGAAGGTGATCCGCGAGCCGACCGTAGTCACGATGCTCGAACTGCCAGACGATCCGCCACCGCAGCCGCCCGAGCAGCCGCCGCAGCCCGACACGCCGCCGCCCACCGCGCATGTGGTCGCGCCGGTGCCGCTCGTCACTCTCGCCGAGCGCCCGGTGATTCAGGCGCCGCCGGTGATCCAGCCGATCGCCGTGCCGACGCTGCCGGCACCGCCCGCGCCACCCGCCACGCGCGGGCCGGAGAATCGGGGCGATCTTTCCGCGCAGATTCTAGTCCGCAAGCCGATCAAGGTGCCGCTCGAATCCCGGCGGCAGCATGAGGAAGGTGTCGTCGTCCTCGCGATCCTGCTCGCCACGGACGGACGCGTACAGGATATCTCCATCTCGTCGAGCAGCGGTTTTCCCCGCCTCGATCGGGCCGCGCTGGAAGCCGTGCGCGACTGGCGCTGGTCGCCGACAGTGCGTGACGGCACGCCGGTGATGGTGCGCGGATTGCTGCGCGTGCCTTTCATCCGCGAGGGTGGCCGCCGCCCGGATCATCGCCGGGGCCATCGGAACGGCAGGCCGGACGAAGGGCAGGACAACGCTCCCCAGACCGACACGATCTGAACTATTTCATTAACTTAACTGGATACAACAAGGCAAGCTCCGCCCCTTCCCCGGGCCGGGCCATCCCCCAGCGTGACAAGATTGAGACACCTCACCTGCATTTGATAATTATTCTCAATAGATATTGACGAGGATAATGACTCGCAATATCGGGTCGACAAGCTTTCAAAAACAATCATCACCAAAACGGGGGAATGAATGACTCTTTTCCGTTCGCGCCAGACCCAGGCGTTTCTTGCTCTTTCCTGCGCCGGCGCCGTGCTGGTGCCGGCCGCCGCGCTGGCCCAGGCATCCGCTCCGAAGGACGATCAGCAGTCGCTTGGCAGCGAGACCGTGACCTATTCGGATGTCGAGGAAAATCAGGGCAAGACGCTGGCCAGCCCCAAGGCCACCCGGCCCGTGCGCGATACGCCGCAGACCGTGACCGTGCTCACCGGCCAGGCGATGGAGCAGCAGAACATCCTCACCCTGCGCGATGCGCTGCAGACGGTGCCGGGCATCACCTTCGGCGCTGGCGAAGGCGGCGGCGGCTATGGCGACAGCATCAACCTGCGCGGCTACAGCGCCAATACGGACATCACCACGGACGGCGTGCGCGACAGCGCGCAATATAGCCGCACCGATCAGTTCAACACCGAGCAGATCGAAGTGACCAACGGCGCCAACTCGGTCACGGCCGGCTCCGGCTCGGTCGGCGGCTCCATCAACATCGTCACCAAGCGCCCGCTCGCCGAGGATCGCATCGTCGCCACCGCCGGCATCGGCACCGACGATTATTATCGCGGCACGATCGACGCGAACTTCCGCGTGAGCGATCTGGTGGCCATCCGCCTCAACGCCATGGGCCACCGCAATGACGTGCCGGGCCGCGACGTGGAGAATTACAAGCGCTGGGGCATCGCGCCGTCCGTCACCATCGGCATTGAAAGCCCGACCAGCCTGACCCTGCAATATCTCCACCAGAAGGACACCAACATCCCGCAATATGGCGCGCCTTATGTGGCCGCGCTGGGCGGGTTGCTGCCGGGCGCCGACATCAGCGACTATTTCGGCTATCGCAATGTCGATACGCAGAAATCGACGGTCGACCAGGCAACCGCCACCTTCGAACATCAGTTCAGCGACACGGTGCGCATCCGCAACATGACGCGCTGGCAGGATGTGACCCAGTTCACCCGTGTCAGCCCGCCGCAGGGCACCTATTGCCTCGATTCCGGCACCCAGCCCAATGGCGCGGCATGCACGGTGACGCTGAACGGCGCGGACGTCACGTTGCCGAGCGGCTATTATTACCCCAGCGGCCCGCGCGGCTCCACGCGTGATGGCCGCAACCAGCTCGCCTTCAATCAGCTGGACCTGATGGCGACGGTGAATACCGGCGGCATCGAGCACACCATCACCTTCGGCGGCGCCGTCAGCTGGGAGAAATATAATCTCACCAGCGGCAACTGGAAGCGCAACCCGGATGGCACCACGCCATCGGAAGGGCTGATCAACATTGCCAATCCCAACGAGGTCGTCCCCGGCCCGGAGGGCTTCACTTATGGCAGCAACCTGTGGACCGGCCCGGTCAACTTCCTCCCCACCGCCCGGCAGAATGGCGAATTGAAGAACTATGCCGTCTATCTGTTCGATACGATGAAGTTCTCCGACCAGCTCGAGCTGAATGCCGGCGTGCGCTATGAGAAGAACAAGGGCTGGTATCGCTCGGATTCCATTGCCGGCGCCACCGCCACGGACCCGGGCACCGTCACGCCCGGCACCAAGTTCTGGAACAATGACGATCTGTTCTCCTATCGCGTCGGCCTCGTTTACAAGCCGATCGAGGCGGTGAGCGCCTATGTCGCCTATGGTAACAGCAAGACGCCCTCCAAGACCTCGGTCAACGGCTCGTGCGATGCCCTGAGCTGCAATGTCGATCCGGAAACCGCCGTCAATTACGAGGCCGGCGTCAAGGCCGAGCTGGGCGCAGGGGTGCTGGTGAGCGCGGCGATCTTCCGCAACGAGCGCAGCAACTACAAGGTGGACTCGATCGACCCGACCGTCCCCGAGGATCAGCTTGACGGCAAGTCGCGCGTCAACGGCTTCGCGCTGGGCGCCAACGGCCAGATCACGGACGCCTGGAGCGTGACCGCCAACTACACCTATCTGGACAGCAAGGTGCTGCAGAACGCGGCCGACGGCTCACCCACCGACCCGCAGAAGGGCGCGCCGCTCACCAATGTCCCGCACCATTCGGGCAGCTTCTTCACCGCCTACACGCTGCCGTTCGGCCTGCAGATCGGCTATGGCTTCACCTATCAGGGATCGTTCTATCTCAACAACACACTGACCGCGACCAACCTGCAACTCTACAAGGTGGACGATTACCTCATCCACAATGCCTATCTGGCCTACACCATCAACGAGCACGCCGCCGTGCAGATCAACGTGAAGAACTTCACGGATGAGAAATATTTCACCGGCGTGCGCAACGGCGCCACCGCCAACGCCCAATGGGCGCGCGTGGGCGAAGGCATCTCGGCAATCGGCACATTGACCCTCCGCTTCTGATAGCCATGGAGCGAGCCTTGGGGCGGCGGGGTAAAATCCGCCGCCCCTTTTTTATGATACCGCGTGTCAATCCACCGATCCGATCATCGAATATCGAATATCGAAGGATAGCCGTTTCCCGGAACATGAATCACGCTCTAAGGGTGATGCAGCGCCTTCACGCGGAGAGACATTGATGCTCGTGCAAATCCCCCAGCTTTTGTCCGCCGATGAGGTGCGCGAGGCCCGCGCGCTGCTGGAGGGCGCGGATTGGGAGGATGGCCGTGCCACCGCCGGCCACCGCGCGGCCAGCGTCAAGCGCAATCTGCAACTACCGCTCGATCACCCCGTCGCCCGCACACTTGCCCAGCGCATTGTCGATCGGCTGGCGCGCACGCCCCTGTTCATCGCCGCCGCGCTGCCGCTGCGCATCCTGCCGCCCCGCTTCAACCGCTACGAAGGCGGCGGCACCTATGGCAACCATGTCGACAACGCGATCTTCCCGTTCCCCGGCACGGCCGAGCGCGTGCGCACCGACATTTCGACCACGCTCTTCCTCAGCGACCCGAGCGATTATGATGGCGGCGATCTGGTCATTGAGGACATGTTCGGCACGCACAGCATCAAGCTGCCCGCCGGCGATGCGGTGGTCTATCCCGGCAGCAGCCTGCACCGCGTCGAGCCGGTGACGCGGGGCGTGCGCTTCGCCTCCTTCTTCTGGACGCAGAGCCTCGTGCGCTCCAACGAGCAGCGCCGCATCCTGTTCGATCTTGATTGCGCGATCCAGCAGCTCACCGTCGACCAGCCGGAGCATGAGACGCTCGATGGCTTCACCGCCGTCTATCACAACCTCCTGCGGCAATGGTCCGAGACATGAGCGGGCAGACCGCGCCCCTGCCGCCCCTCGCCGCGATCCCGCCGGACATCAAGGCGCTGGGCGATTATGAGCGCCGCGCCCAGGCGCACATGCCGCCCGCTTCCTGGACCTATCTCCAGGAAGGCACGGGCGAGGGCGTAACCCTCGCCGCCAACCGCAGCGCGTTCGATCGTATCGGCCTCCTCCCACGCGTGCTGCGCGACCTGCGCGGCGCCACCACCGCGATCGAACTGCTCGGCCAGCGTCATGCCGCGCCGCTGCTGCTCGCTCCCGTCGCCTATCAGCGCATCGCCCATCCGGAGGGGGAACTGGCCACGGCCCGCGCCGCTACCGCCATGGGCATCGGCATGGCGGTGAGCACGCTCGCCAGCGTGGCACTGGAAGAGATCGCCGCCGCCCGCCGCACCGCCGCGACCGAACTCGGCACACCGCCCGCCCCGCTCTGGTTCCAGCTCTACATGCAGCCCGAGCGCGAAGCCTCGCTGGACCTCGTCCGCCGCGCCGAGGCGGCCGGCTATGAAGCGCTCATGCTCACCGTCGATGCCTCGATCAAACGCTCCAGCTTCGCGCTGCCGCCCGGTGTGGAAGCCACCAACCTGCGCGCGCCACGCCCTACCCAGACCGCGCAACCGCTGGGCCGCATCCTGTTCGGCACGCCGCTGCTCGATGCAGCGCCGCGCTGGGAGGACCTCGCCTGGCTCCGCGCGCAAACCCGGCTGCCGCTGCTCATCAAGGGTATCATGGCGCCCGACGATGCGCTGCGGGCGCTCGATCACGGGGCGGATGCGCTCATTCTCTCCAACCATGGCGGTCGCGTGCTGGACGGCATGCCCGCGCCGATCGCCTTGCTCCCCGCCGTTGCGCAAGCCGTTGCCGGCCGCGCCCCGCTGCTGCTGGACAGCGGCATCCGGCGTGGCACGGACGTCGCCAAAGCGCTCGCGCTCGGCGCGGCGGCGGTGCTGATCGGCCGCCCGCAGGTCCACGCCCTCGCCGTCGCGGGCATGGCCGGCGTTGCCCACGCCCTGCTCATCCTGCGCACCGAACTGGAGCTGACCATGGCGCAACTGGGGTGCGCGACCATCGCCGATCTCGGCCACGATTGCCTGCTGACCATGACTCATCTGGCCTGACGCACCTCCGCCCGGATTGGGAGGCGGATCGCGATGCGTTCACACCCCGCCACCCTCTCCCGCCATGCGTCGAAGCCCCTCTGAGGGAGCATGGCAACAGGCGCTTGAAAGCCTTCACCTGAAAACCGCTCAAATCCGCGCTGATTTCCTCCAAAATGACGGAAAAATCGGACCATGATCCATCTTCCGTCACCGCGCTCGGGGATTCATACTGAAAATACGGAAAAGTCCCTGCCGCCGCCAACAAGCGTGGCCAGACAGGCGGCTAGCGTGCGGAAAAGGAGAGGGTCATGGGCGCCATCGTCCCATCCACCTGGCCACGGTCGGTCTCGGCCGCCGAGCTGGTGCGCAATTTCGCGGAGTGCCGGGAGGTTGCCGCGCAGCACAGCCTGCCGGTCACCCATCATGGTCGCACCACGCACGTCCTCCTCGGCATCGACGCCTTCAACAGACTGAACGGCGCCGAGCGAAACGGGGCGGCAGCGGACCCCGCCGTCATGATCCATGCGCTGGCCGACTGGCTTGAGGCAGGGCTGATCCTCTGCGACGAGGGCCGCACCATCCAGTTCGCCAATCGGGTGGCGCAAGGCGTCACGCGCGCACCGGCGCAAGGGCTGGTCGGCAGTCCGCTGCTCGACGCCCTGCCGCAACTGGCCGGCAGCCTCATCGAGACGCATCTGCGCCGCACGGAGGTGGGTGGAGAGATCGGCACAGCCGATATCCCCTCGCCGTTCAGCGAATCCTGCTGGCTGCGTATCCGCAGCTTCCCGCTCGGCCCCTGGAACGCCCTCCTGTTCCACGACATCACCGAAGAGGTGCGCCAGACCCGCATGGCGGACGAGAAACAGGCGTTGTTCGCGGCAATGCGCCGGCATGGCGGCGCCTGCTTCGCCCGCCTCTCCGTGCGCGGCACCATCGACCGCGTCAACGATCCGTGCTGCCGCCTGGTCGGTCTCACCGAGGAGCGGCTGCGCGGCATCGCCTTCGCCGATCTCGTGCCCATGGCGGAGCGCCCCGCCTTCCGCGATATGCTCGAAGCCGTGCTGCGCAGCGACGACAAGGGCAGAGGCGAGAGCGACAGCACCGGGGCGCTGGATACGTGCATCCTCACCAATGATGGCTCTCTTGCGCCCATCCGCGCCTCGCTCACCCAACTGCGCGGCGCTTATGGGGTGGAGGGCGCCCTGCTGCTCGCTACCGCCAAGATCGGCCGAGCGTAACGGCGACAACCTCGCCGGCACCCTCTTGCCAGGCGCAACTGCGCGGCGTCTTTGGGTAAATGATACGCCGCCCCCTTGACGAGCCGAACGACCCGACAGCGGTCCCGCCGTCACCCCTCGCGACGCACCCACGCCCATGCCGAAAGGGCCGGTGTCCCCAAAGGGTCATCTCAGACTGCCCGGCGGGCATTCCCCCTCGTTCCCTCTCCACGCTCAACGCCGCTATCATTCGTCTACCCACAAGCCTCGCCAAGATGCGCAAACCTGCCTGTCACCCACCGCAGCCGCCTTAACCGATCGGCAACATCCGCGCCGCCGCGGTTTCAAGGCCGCGCAAAACCGCGGATCAGGCCCTCCAGCACGGCTCCGCCCTCCCTGCACAAATTGCGTAATCCTTGCCGGTGCAATTGCTGGCACTTCCTTCGCCTTTGCCTGCCACGCTGTCTCTCATGGATCGCAATGACGGACGTTCGCCAGCCATCGGCATGGCACAGGCCGCTCCCCCGGCCGGCACCGGCCCCGCTCCGCATCTCCTCGCGGACGAGGCCGGCGCCGCGCTGGTGGAACTGGCGCTCAGCCTCCCGATCCTGCTCATGCTGCTCGTCGGCATCCTCTCTTATGGCTCATGGCTGATGGCCGCGCATACGGTGCAGCAGGCCGCCAATGAGGCCGCGCGCGCCGCTCTTGCCGGCCTCAGCAGCACCGAGCGGCAATCGCTGGCCGACGAAAGCGTGCGCCACAGCCTCGATGGTGCGGCCTTTCTCGATCCCGCGTTGATCTCGGTCGCCTTCAGCCAGTCCGGCGCCTTCTATTCCGTGGCGGTGAGCTATGATGCCGGCCACTCGCGCCTGTTCTCCATGTCGCCCATCCCGCTGCCCGCCGGCATCATCCGCCGCACCGCCGTGGTGAAACTGGGGGAGGTCTGAGCCATGACGCATTTCTTCCGCACAGGCCGGCACCGCCGCCGCGCCGATGCGCCCACCTCCCGTCTCCCGCGGCCGGGCGCGCTCTCAGGAGCGGACGCGAGCGAGGTTCGCGCCATGACTTCCATATTCCCTCGCCGTCTCCGCGCACTCGGGCGGGATCGCAGCGGCGCCGCCACGGTCATGCTGGCGCTATCCTTCACCACCTTGATGGGGGCCGCGGCGGTCGGTGTCGACGTCGGCAACCTGTTCCTCGCCAAGCGGCAGTTGCAGGGCATCGCCGATGCCGCCGCACTCGCCGCCGCCACGGGGGACATTGCCGGCGGCGGCACCGCCGCCGCGCAATCGGTGATCGACGAGAGCGGTCAGTCCGGCGTGACGATCAGCCAGTTGACGCCCGGCGCCTACAGCCGGGATGCGAGCATCGCTCCGGCGGCGCGCTTCACCGCCGGAGCCAGCCAGCCATCCGCCGCGCAGCTGGTGCTGGAGCGGCCGGTGCCGGTGTTCTTCGGCCGCTTCCTCACCGGCCGCCCGGCCATGACGGTGCGCGCGCAGGCCACCGCCGCGCGCATGGATATGGCCGCCTTCTCCATCGGCACGCGCCTCGCCGCGCTCTCCGGCGGGCTGCCCAACCAGCTCCTCTCCGCCCTTGCGGGCACGCAGCTCAATCTCTCGGTGCTGGACGGGCAAGCGCTTGCCTCGGCGCAGATCGACCTGCTGGGCTTCGCGGATGCGCTCGGCGTCCAGCTTGGACGGGAGGAGACCAGCTACGCCACCCTGTTTGACAGCGATATTCCGCTGCAGACCCTCGTGCGCGCTCTGGCGCAGGCAGCGCCCGATCTGGCGAGCCGAAGCGTGCTGGACGGCATAGCCCCCCGCCTCGGCACGCAGGCAGTCCGGCTTGCCGATCTCATCGACCTCGGCCCGCTGGGGCAGACGGCCAGTCATGATGCCAGCAGTCCGTTGCGGGTCGACGCCTTCTCCTTCCTGCGCGCGCTGCTCGAAAGCGCGCAGGGCGAAAGCTATCAGGCCACGCTCGACGTGTCGGTGCCCGGCCTCACCGCCACCCGGCTGACGCTGGCCGGTGGCGGCGGCACGGCCCATTCGCCGTGGATGACGGTGACGCAGGCGCGTGACGTGGTGGTCCGGACGTCGCAAGCCCGCATCTATCTGGAGACGACTTTGCTCTCCGCCATCAGCGGCATCGCCACGCTGCGCCTGCCTGTCTATGTCGATCTGGCCGAAGCGCAGGCCCGCCTTACGGACATAAGCTGCGGAGGCAACGGCGCGAGCGATGGCGTAACGCTAGCCGTCACGCCCGCCATCGGCTCGGTTGCGATTGCCGACATTAGCCCCACTCAGCTTGGGGACTTCTCAACCGCCATGCCGACACGCCCCGCCGTGCTCGCCAATGTGCTCGGCACCAAGATCAATGCGGCTGCCAACCTGCATCTTGGCGGCGTCACCGCCCAGACCGTCCGCTTCACCCGCGACGACATCGCCAACCACACGCCCCGCACCGTTTCCACCAACGATCTGACGACCGGCGTCGCGCAATCCCTGGCCAAGAGCGTCGAGATCAGCGCCACCGTTCTCGGCATCACCGTCACCACCGGCCCGCTGGTCAGCGCCGTCGGTAGCCAGCTCGGCCTCGTCACCCCGCTGGTCGACGGCCTGCTCAATCAGGTGACGGGGCTGCTCGGCGTGCAGCTTGGCTCCGCGACGACCTGGGTCGACCGCATGCGATGCGGCGTGCCGATGCTGGTTGCCTGACCCCCGACGCCCTTAAAATCCGTGAGGAGAGCAACGTCTTGTTCCATGCCCCATCCTTCCTCCATCCGCCGAGTGAGCCGAACCATGCCGATGCGGTGGAGCGGGCACGGAAGGTCGCGCGCTTCGCGGTGCAGCCCCGGCTGGCCGGCGCATTCGCCCGCGCCGCTTATCATGGCGCGCTGGAGGTCGCCGCGCGCCTCGCCGCCGCGCCCACGCCCGATCCGCAACGCGCCCTGCTCGCCGACATGTATATCCATTGGCAGCACGCCGTGCCCTATCGGATTGCCGATGCCGGGCTGGCGACGCAGATGGAGGGCGCCCCCTTGCGCGCCCTCGTCACCAGCCTGTGCCGGCAGGGCATAGTCCAGCGCGCAACCGGCGCAGCACCCCGGCGAGCGCTCCGCCCTGAGACGCGCATCGAGCTGTCAGCCATCGGTCGCGCGGAATTGAGCGGCCAATATGCGCATATCCATCGTGGCGCGATCACGCTGGTCGATCCGCCGCGCCAGCCCTGAGAGCCGGGCGCTCGCCACCCGCGCCCCGGCGACACGGCCGCCGCCGGGCGCATCGGGCGTGCAGCGCGCCTATTTCCGGCCCGGCTCGATCCGCAGCACGGCACCGCCCGTCTCATCGGTCAGCAGATAGAGGAACCCATCCGGGCCGAGACGGATGTCGCGGAGGCGCTGTTGCAACTCGGTCAGCATCAGTTCCTGCGCGACAGGCTTGCCCTGCGCATCGAACGTCTCACGCACCAGGGAGCGGGTCATCGTCGGCATCAGCATGTTGCCGCGCCATGCCGGGAAGGTCTTGCCGGTATAGAACAGCAGGTTGCCCGGATTGATCGAAGGCGCCCAGGTCAGCACCGGATCGTCCATGCCGGGCACGCCCTTCACGCCCTTGGCCGGCTCGCCATTGTAATGCGCGCCCTGCGTCACGTCGATCCAGCCATAATTATGGCCGGCCTTGATCTCGTTCACCTCATCCCCGCCGCGCGGGCCGAACTCGGAGGACCACAGCGCCCCCGTCTCCGGGTGGAAGGTGAGGCCGAGCGGATTGCGATGGCCGATCGTGTAGATCTCCGGCTTGTAGCCCGGCTTGCCGATGAAGGGATTATCCGGCGGCACGCTGCCATCGTCCCGCAGGCGCAGGATCTTGCCGAAATGATTGGAGGGGTCTTGCACCTTCTCGCCATAGTTGCGGTCGCCGCTGGTCACATAGAGATAGCCCTTGCGGTCGAAGGCGAGCCGGCCGCCATAGCTGCCGCTCGACGGGCCTTGCCCGCAGCAGCGCTGCGGCAGCGGCGCCTCGCCATACCAGGCATCGGCCACGAAGATGTCCTTGACGTCGCTCAGCGTCGCCCCGCCATCCCAGCGCGCCCGGGCCACGGCCAGCGTCGCGCGATCCCGCATCTGCGCGCCCGGCTTGGCATAAGCGAGGTAGATATAGTGATTTTTGGCGAATTTGGGGTGCAGGGCAATGTCCATGAGACCGCCGATGCCGGTCGCCAGCACATCGGGCACGCCGGCGATCGGCGTCGGGTCGAGCACGCCCTCGCGGATCACCCGCAGCCGGCCCGGCCGCTCGGTGACGAGCATGTCGCCATCGGGCAGGAAGGCCAACCCCCAGGGATGATCGAGTCCCTTGGTGACGAGCGTGACATGGAGCGGCCCGGTCTGCGTCTGCACGTCCCACGGGCCATCGCCCAGCGCAGGCGAGATGGGCGGACCGGGGCGGCGCGCGGCCGGCGCCGGCGCGGCAGCGGGCGTCGCCGCAGCAGGCGTAGCGGGGGCCGCGGGCGCGGACGGCGCACCCTGCCCCACAGCCGTGCCACCGAACGCAGCCAGCGCCATACCCATCGCCAACAGCCGGAAATTCCTCATGCAGATCCTCCCCCTCAACTTCGGTGGCCTTGGCCCCCGCTCCGTTCATATCCGTCGCCACCACACGCGCAGGTGCGGCGCAAGAGGCTCTTGCTAGGAGGATGGCGCCGCCAGCACAATCGGTTCCTTGGCTCGGGTCCGATGAACGGGGGCCGGCCCTGATTTCCGCCGCTGCACATCGACAGACGGCCGATGATCTATTGCGCCAACGCGGAGACAAGCCTATCCGCGACGCAAAGGGGCAATGAAGCCCCGCCGCCGCTGACTGCCCGTCGCGGACCACACAAGCATCGAGAGCATGACCTTCAACCAACTTCCCGCGCTTCTGTGCGAAGCGCTCACCGGGCGTGGCTATGCCGCGCCGACCCCCGTGCAAGCCGCCGTTCTGGAAGCCGAGGCCGAGGGGCGGGACCTGATCGTCTCCGCGCAGACCGGCTCCGGCAAGACCGTGGCCTTCGGCCTCGCCATGGCCGGGGACCTCCTGAATGAACAGGGCATGGCCCGCCCGGCCGAAGCACCCCAGGCGCTCGTCATCGCGCCAACGCGGGAACTGGCGCTGCAGGTCAGCCGCGAACTGGCCTGGCTTTACGATCGCACCGGCGCGCAGGTCGCAACTTGCGTGGGCGGTATGAATCCTTCGCTCGAACGGCGCGCCCTTGCCCGCCACCCCCACATCGTCGTCGGCACGCCGGGCCGCCTGCGCGATCATCTCGAGCGCGGCGCGCTGGACCTGCATGGCCTGGCCACCATCGTCCTGGACGAAGCGGACGAGATGCTCGACATGGGCTTTCGCGAGGATCTGGAAGCGCTGCTCGACGCAACGCCGCAAGACCGCCGCACGCTGCTGTTCTCAGCCACCATGCCGAAGCCCATCGTCGCGCTCGCGCGCCGCTACCAGCGCGATGCGCTGCGCATCTCGACGATCGAGGACAATCGCGGCCATGGCGATATCAGCTATCAGGCGATGGCCATCGCGCCTTCCGAGATCGAGCATGCGGTCGTCAATCTGCTGCGCTTCCACGAGGCGGAGACTGCCATGCTGTTCTGCGCGACCCGCGATAATGTGCGGCACCTGCACGCCAGCCTGACCGAGCGCGGCTTTGCGGCGGTGGCCCTCTCCGGCGAACATAGCCAGAATGAGCGCAACCATGCGTTGCAGGCGCTGCGCGACCGGCGCGCGCGCGTCTGCGTCGCCACGGACGTGGCCGCGCGAGGCATCGACCTCCCCAGCCTGTCGCTCGTCATCCATGTCGAGATACCGCGCGATGCGGAAGCCTTGCAGCACCGCTCCGGGCGCACTGGCCGGGCCGGCAAGAAAGGCACCGCGATCCTGCTAGTGCCGCACCCGCGCCGCCGCCGCGTGGAATCCATGCTGCGCGGCGCGCGCATCTCCGCGGAGTGGGTCGCGCCGCCTTCGGCCGATGAAATCCGCCGCGCCGATAGCGAAAGGCTGCTCACCCGCCTGCTCGCCCCGGTCGACATCACGGATGACGACCGCGCGCTCGCCGAGCAGCTTCTGGCGGAACGCAGCCCCACGGAGATTGCGGCGGCGCTGGTCCAGGTCCACCGGGCAGCCCTGCCTGAGCCGGAGGAGTTGCTCACCGAGAACGGCATGCCCGCTCCGCGCGGCCCACGCCCCGGCTTTGAAGGCAGCGCATGGTTCCGGCTGAACGTCGGCCGCCGGCAAAATGCCGATCCGCGCTGGGTTCTGCCCCTGCTGTGTCGCCGGGGCCATCTCAGCCGCGGCGAGATCGGCGCGATCCGCATCACCGCAAACGACACTTTGTTCGAGGTGCAGCAGGCGGCCGCCGCGCGCTTCCTGACGATGGTCCGCCGCACGGCCGATGAGGATGACGGCATAGAGATCATCCCCGTCGATGGGCAACCACGCGCGGCCGCGCGGCAAAATCGCGGCAAGCCCGACAATGGCGAGCAAAGGCCGCCGCGGCCGCATCGCCCGAAGAAAGCGCATCCGGGCGCGCACCATGGCGCCCGCCATCCCGGTCACAAGCCGGAGGGTCGCAGGAAGCCGGGCCGCGCCCGGTGACGCGCATCCTCGTCGATGCCGATGCCTGCCCGGTGAAGGAGGAAATCTACAAGGTCGGTTTCCGCCACGCCGTGCCGATCACGATCGTGAGCAACAGCCCCATCCGCGTCCCCGCCCATGAGCTGGTCAATCGGGTCGTCGTCAGCGATGGCTTCGACGCGGCGGATGACTGGATCGCCGAGCGCGCGGATGCAGGCACTGTCTGCATCACCGCTGATATCCTGCTGGCCGATCGCTGCCTGAAAGCCGGCGCAACCGTCATCGCGCCCACCGGCAAGCCCTTCACCACCAGTTCCATCGGCAGCGCGATTGCCGTGCGGGCGATCATGGCGGACCTGCGCGCCAATGGGGATGCGGTTGGCGGCCCGCCTCCGTTCAGCAAGGCGGACCGCTCGCGCTTTCTCTCTGCGCTCGATGAAGCGCTCGTCCGGCTGCGGCGACGGGGTTGAACAGCCCCATGCCACGCGCGCGCCTGCCGTGAACGCCCGTGCGCGAGGCGGGATCAATAGATCGCGCCGTTCCAACGGATGACCAGATTGCGGTTCACTTTCAGAATATTGCGGCGTCTAGTCGGCGGCCAAGTGAGCAAGGAAAGACGCCGTGAACAGCCCCGCCGCCGCCGCTTCGTCCATCAGCGGACCGCGCCATTCGACCATGGCCGACGATATGCAGGTCCTGCGGACAGGATTGGACCTCGCGCGCGCCAGCCAATTGACCATGCTGCGGTTTCAACTCGCCCTCCACAAATCGAACCGGCGCAGCGCCATGCAGGCGCTCGACAATCTGCTGGACATCGATGCGGAAATGGAAGGCCTCGCGGCAACGCTGGACAGGCTTCCGGCACGGCCGGCGGACATTGCGGCCCTGTCCGATTTTATTGGGCTTCAGAAGGCAGCGATCGCCTCTGAAAAACACGCCCTGACAGGCGGCGACCTGCGGCCCGATCCGGCCAGCGAATGGCGCGATGATCCTGATTTACACGCGCAACCGCTGCTTTCGGACGATGAAGCGGAAAACCGAAAGCGCCGGGGCGGCAGGCGGTGGCTGTCCGTTCTCGCCATCATCGCCGTTCTCCTCGCCTTCGGGTGCGGATTGCTGGTTTATCTGTGGCCGACACTGCCCATCACACTGCCATCCTTTTGAAGCTGGTCGCGGGACGAACAAAGCCATGAGTCGGGCAGCCGAAACATCCCGGTTCCGCGCCGCTTCCGAAGCCCCCTTTCAAGCGGCCATGAAGTCGACAACCGCCGTCACCTTGCCGGCGTCCTGCACACAGGCATTAACCTCGAACACCGTGCGCAGGAGAGACGCCGTGAGCGTCGTTGCCGTTTCGCCAAAGGCCACGAGCCGGCCCTCGTCCATCACCGCGACGTGCGTGGCATAGCGCGCCGCCAGCGTGAGATCATGAACCGAGGCGATGACGAGCATGCCGCCATCCGCAAGGGACCGCAGCCGGGCAATACTGTCCAGCGCATGACGCGGATCGAGGCCCGCAAGCGGTTCATCGACCAGCAGCACATCGGGATCGCCCACCATGGCGCGCGCCAGCATGGCCCGCGCCAGTTCGCCGCCCGACAGCGTCGTGGCGGGCTGATCGCGATGGGAGACGAGATCGACCTGCTCCAGCATCCGGGCGACGCGGGCCGTCATATCCGCCGGCAAGCCGCCGAACGCCGGCAGATGCGGCGTCAGGCCAAGCGCCACCAGCCGCTCGACCGAGATGGGCCATTCCGCGCGCGGCGCTTGGGGCAGAAAGGCGCGGCGGCGCGCGAGCATGCGCAGCCCGATGGCGGAGAGCGCTTCGCCATCCAGCAGGATCCGCCCCTCATCGGGCGTGGCCAGCCCGGCGAGGCAGGTCAGGAGGGTGGACTTGCCCGCTCCGTTCGGGCCGAGCAACGCGACGAGCTGGCCGCTTTCCACCCGCATCGACACCGCATCCACGATGGCGCGCCCGCCGCGCCGAACCGTGACACCATCAGCATGGAGACATGTCATGGCGAGGTCCTTTTAAGGCGCAGCACCAGCCAGAAGAAGAAGGGGGTGCCCGCAAGGCTGGTGAGCACGCCCAGCTTCAACTCCACGGCCGTGGGGATGAGCCGGGTGGCGATATCCGCCGCGAGCAGCAGAATAGCGCCGAACAGCGCGGAAGGAAGCAACACGCGACTGGGCTGATGACCGACAAAAGGCCGCACCAGGTGGGGCGCGAGCAATCCGATGAAGCCGATGCTGCCGGTCACGGAGGTTGCCGCCCCGACGGCCAGAGCCGTGCCGAACAGGCCGAGCAGCCGCGTCCGCTCCAGATTGATGCCCAGGCTCGCCGCCTGCGCCTCGCCAAGTGTGAGGGCATCCAGTGCCCGCAGCGTGGAGAGCAGGCAGGCAAGCCCTGCGAGGATGAAAGGCGTCGCCAGCAAGGTCTGCGACCAGCTCCGCTCGGCCAGGGAGCCGAGCAGCCAACTGGTGATCTCATAAGCAGCATAAGGGCTGGGCGCGAAATTGAGCGCAAGGCTCAGCCCCGCCCCCGCCAGGCCGGACACGGCAGCGCCGGCCAGGATCATGGTCAGCGTGCCGCCCCGCCCGATCGTGAAGGTGATGAGACCGGCGAGCAATGCGCCAATGATCCCGAGCACGGGCGTCGCGAGTGGAAAGATGGTGGCCAGGCCGAAATAGATGGCGATGAC